>Ga0210012_1000238_pt1 | contig 71856 bp, 72 predicted proteins | sample CryGeymeta201504_FD_183974 | JGI IMG/M metagenome (GOLD analysis project Ga0210012, IMG submission 183974) | Groundwater microbial communities from Crystal Geyser aquifers in Utah, USA - Crystal Geyser metaG 2015-04 (SPAdes) (version 2) | ecosystem: Environmental > Aquatic > Deep subsurface >... | reverse complement strand
AGAATTCAAAAACAAACTCGCAACATACAATTTGGCTCCGGGGGTGGGATTCGAACCCACGACCAATTGATTAACAGTCAACTGCTCTACCGCTGAGCTACCCCGGAATATTTCTTTATGAAAAGAACAAAAATAGTGTAGCGTAGCACGATAGGTATGTCAACCGGTTTTCTTGACCTAGTATATCGGTAAAACCACGCCGCACCCACAACCACAATACCAAACGAACGCCATATATTTGACAATAGTACGGTATGGTGAGTTATCGTTTCCAGTTTTATACTGGAACAGACAGGTTTTTACAAGGTTTTCTACCCTCAAAAAACCATCCTGCCGATGTCCAATGCACATCTGTAGGATGGATCAGGTTGTAACTTTTTTCCGCATAATAGCCATGTACCTATCGCACTACCTACATTATATTTATCTTACATACGAACTTTTCTATGCAGGCTACTCTTGTGTCTTTTCTCCTCATGGTTATTTTCCCCTTTGTTGCAAGCGCGCAGGCTGCGCGGCAAGGCAACGCGCAACTTACTGTTGGCGTACAAACGGAGGTCATGGAAGCTGCAATCAATGCCACGGCCACGGCTGATCTGTACGAAAAATATGACAAACCTGCCATTTATGCAACCGAGGCTCTGGAAATAGGTGCTTCCGCATCCGATGATGGTGCGACGGAATATGATGAGGAAGATACCGATAATGACCGTGGTGGCGCGGGTAGAGAAATGCGCGCTAACGCGCAGGATCGCGCGGGCAAGGATACTGAAACCGCTACCACTACCCCTAACGGTTTTCTGTCATCCGGCAACAATGTTGCGGTAAGCGCGGTACTCGTACGCGGATGGGACGCGGAAAAGAAAGCGGCGTTTATGCAAACGGTAAAAGCGCATGCGCAACTCCAATCGGAGCAGGATTTGGAAAATTTTGCCACCGGGATTCTGCTGCGCGATCCGAAAGTCGCATCAGTTGAAGCCGATACGGACAGCGAACATATTTCCTATAAAGTACCCGCGAAGTTCTTAGGTATGTTCGCCACAACCATCAAGAGTGAAACTGAAGTTACGTTTGGCGACGGGATACGCGGGCGCATGCCGCAGCAGGTGAAGGTGCGCTTCCCTTGGTACCGATTTTTGTATAAAGTTGATGCCGAACTCAATGAGACAGCATTACATGCAGCGGTTGCAGATGCGGTTACGTCCGCAGAAACATCCGCTGAACTCTCCACGGCGGCAAGATTCGGTTTGGTGCTCAAAACGCTCGTCACGTCCCTTGCGGTAAATACTGAAACAACCGTAGATGCTGCCATTAATGTTGAGTAACCACACACCCACAAGCAATACCGTGAACATGAGAAGAAGCTCCTCCTACGGAGCTTCTTCTTTGTAGTGCAAAACGGTTTCCGTAAGATGCTTCTTGTTGCGTTTTTGTATGGTATGTTTGACGGTAGTATACGCAGCAAGCAAAACAAAACCGTACATGCATACCGTATTGAGCATTGCCCAAAACATGAGTTGCGGCGCGGCATTACCCTTGACGTATCCAACCATGCTGCCTACAAAACTTATAGGGCCGAGAAGCAGGTGCGGAATAAAAAGTGAAAGGGCGGGAGGAGTATCCATGGCTTGCGCCGATCCTTTGGGTGTTACGCGATAGGGCAATTTCTTGCCGACCAACGCCCCGAAAAACGCCACCATATACACCGGCCAAACTGCCACATTCAGCAATTTCCCGCGAAGGTGAAATCCGGACTCGTGCTGCGGCCTGATGTAATAACGCTGCAGCCAAAGAAAAATAACAATTTGTAGTATGAGAAATACCGAATAGAAGAGAAGCCACGTGTACCCTTCCATGGAGGTAGATTGCATGCCAAAAAAGAAATAAAGGGAAAGTAGCAACAACCCGATCGCTTGCACCATGCCATAGAAATAGTAGTGCTGCAACAAAAAGTAATGCAGTCCGTGGTGTGCGCGCATTCGGGGAATGAGTTTCGGACTGTGCCGAAAGAGTATGTCCATGAGCCCAAATGCCCAGCGCATCTGCTGGCTGAAGTACGCATCCCACGTTGCGGGACCTTCACCTATCAAAAGCGCCTCCGGCACATAGACACTCTTCCAGCGATTGGCGTAGATTCTCATGCCGGTCAAATGGTCTTCCACAATGTGTCCCGAGTAGCCCGTAATATCATTGTGCGCCGCAACGCGTATCGCATGGTTTGCGCCAATAAATAATTGCATGTCATGCCCGAAGAGACCTTTCTGCGTAGGACCGTAAAATCCGTATGCCTGTTCTGCGGCACCTTTGGCAATCCAGGAATCTTCTTCATTCCCGTAGAGTTGCGGAGTTCCGACAAACGCGATATCGGGGTCCTTAAAATAGCCGAGTATCCGGTGAAGGTACATTTGTCTCGGCATGAAATCAACGTCGTGCTGTGCCACAATATCGTATGCGGCACCATGTACGGTAAACCATGCATTGTAGTTTCCTGCTTTGGTTTTCTTTTTGTAGGCGCCATCTTCGGTATTATATTCCGACTTGCCCCATCGCGTATAGTGCAGCACCCCGTACCGCTTGCATAATTTTTTTGCGCACGGGTCATCACCCTCATCCAAAAGCCACGTGTCATGCGGATACGCGACCGCAGCCATTTTTTTGAGCGTTGTTTCAAGCAGGTCATAGGGTTCTTTTCCGGGAACAAATGTGGTGCATAACGCGACTTTCAGCCCACCAGGAGGTGCGGTATGCTTTGGTTTTTTCATAAACAGCGCGACTTCCCAGGTCAGCATTTCACTCACCATCTGATACCATACAACCAGCGTCAGCAAACCAAATAGCAAGACATCTATGCCGTGCCACATGCCGCTATAATTTGATGGCACATGCCGAGACTGAAACCACCATAGCCCGAAAATGCCAACCCACACGAACCCCGCGCCAACGAACATAGGTAATATACGTATCCCACCGCGCCTCAAAAACACTCTCTTTTTTGACATGATAGGTGTTGTTGTTTTCCATAGCCGCAATTATTTTCTCATGTACGGCGCATGGGGAAGATGAATGCATAGATGTAGCATAACCATTATTTTACGTCAATAAGGTGTTGACAATAATTCGTAAATGCTGTATGCTATGTTCTGTAAGTAACTTACGCTTTCTCTCCTTACATTATTTTTGTGTCAGGTTCAAAGAGAGTGCCTAAGGCAGGTCGGCTTACGTTTTATTCAGTCAAAGATTTTGTAAGGAAAGTATGTCAAAAAAGTTATACGTTGGCGGTTTATCCTACAACACTTCAGAAGACGGTCTGCGCGACTATTTCTCCCAGGCGGGGGAAGTGGCATCCGCTACCATCATTATGGATAGGATGACCAATCGCTCCAAGGGATTCGGCTTCGTGGAATTTGCCACGGAAGGTGATGCCACTAAAGCGATTGACATGTTCAACGGAAAAGAGCTTGACGGTAGAACCATTACGGTTAATGAAGCGCGCCCGCAAGAAGAGCGCCCCAGATCTGGCGGCGGATTCAATCGCGGCGGCGGTTCCAAGTGGTAATCACATCAACTTCTCTAAACACCCTCGGCAGTAACCGAGGGTGTTTTACGTATGGAGTAAGAAACCGTTGATCTATAGTACCATGGATGCTTATGTGGCTCTGTACAACTGCATAAAATGGTGCTAGTATATTTCGTACATACGCTCTTACCACCCCCCACGCTAAAAGGAACGTGCCATGCCGGAAAACAGCCGCAGTACATGGAGTACATTTACCAACCGGTGCGGTTTTTGGATGCATCGCGGACCTTACTTGATTGAACTTATGGATGGTGTGGCTACTCATGATGTGCCAAAAAGGGTGAACGTGATTGACAACATTATTACCGTTATAGAAGGTAGGATCACGTACAGTCCATTGGGCGGATTCGCTTTCTTCGCAGGATCGCGCGAGGAGTTTTTTACCTTTCTTCCGCTGCAAATTTGTTACATTACAGCAGACTCTGAACTCTTGTGGATCAAGCCCGCATATCAAAACTCCTTGCAAGAGGCATCATCATGACAAAATACTCTCCGCACAAAGCCGCCAATTGTTCCATGGCGGTTTTTTTATGCAAAACTCCACCCCCGTGAGGGAATGTTTTTGTTAGCCTGTTTATTTGCTATACTGATGAGGTGGTTTGATATATATTCGCAAACACATCTTTGCCATCCGATGGCATCTCATCTATGAGCAGTTTTGAGGCGTTTCTCGTCGCAGCAAGCGCACAATTTCCCTACCTGTTTTTGTTGCCGCTGATCGGCTCTTTTTTTGGTGGTGAAGAAACCATTATCCTCATTGCCATACTTTCAGCAACAGATTTTATACCATTTTCCACAGTTCTTATTTTTTCTTACATTGGAACCTTGCTTTCGGATTCACTTTGGTACTGGGTAGGCGGCCGTTTTTCCAAGTGGATCGACAAGCGGGAAAAAATACGCAAAGGATTTTCTCAAATTACCGGATTTGCAACGCGCATAGCTAAGAATAACATCTTCCTTATATTGCTCACGACAAAGTTTCTCTACGGCACACGTATTGTGACCATATTTTATCTTGCGCGCAAACCCATACCTTTTCTGATCTTTACCTTGTACAACATGGTCGTAACACTGCTTTGGGCAACGGCCATTTGCATTGTAGGGTGGCTAACAGGGCGCGGTATTACAAACCTTGCAAAAATATTTGATAATATTACTTATGGCATCGGCATAATTGCTCTCACTGCCGTTGCCCTTTATGCACTGCGCATATGGCTCAATCGGAAGATAATAGAAAAGGAAGGCTAACACTTTATTACGGCAACAAGAACGCTCGGAGAACGATTATCCTCTTCCATGGCTATACGGGAGGAACGGCAGATTTTGGTGAACTTCCAAAGTGCCTAGCCCATTCTCTCAACGCCCGCGTTTTAGTTCCTATTCTGCCAGGACACGGAACGCGCGTTGAGAATATGCTGTCGCTGGAACTCAACGATTACATCCAATGGGCGGAGGATGAGGTACTTCTTGCTGCTCAACTCGGTTATCCTATTGCTGTTGGAGGGCATAGCTTTGGCGCGTATATTGCCATGCTGTCCGCTCGAACACATGTTCCTGTTGCCCTATTTACTACACTGATCCCCTTTACGTTGCGTTATCCTTATAGCCTGCCGTGCGCCCGCTTACTTGCCCGGCGTAAAAAGTTATGGCCAAAATATTTTACTAGGCAAGAATACGTTGAAAGATCAAAAATATTTTTTTACCCCTCCATGCCCGGTAAAGGTCTGCGTATCATAATCGAGGCAAAAAAACTTCTGCAACGAACGGGAAATAATATTTTCTGCCCTTTGCTTTCCATACATGATCCGCATGATACGTTTGCCTATGAGAAAAGTGCTGCGCAAAGCATGGCCTGCACAAAAAGCGTTGAGCAAATACCTCTTATTCTTCACGGCGGGTGGCATAATATCTTTCTTTCCTATAAAACACGTGATCGCGTTACTGAAGAAGTAACTAAATTTTTCTCTCGTGCTTTTATCTCTTATGAAACCAAAAACTCAAAGCAGTACTCGAAAGATACTAAATTGGTCACGGCTATTGTGCCAGCATATAACGAAGGGCAGCGCATTGAACCGGTGCTACGGGCGCTTACCGCCTGTCGTGATGTATCAGAAATAATCGTCGTTGACGATGGCTCAAAAGATCCTCCTCTTTGGATACGCAAAACATTCCCCAGCGTTCACCTCATCCTCCATAAGCAAAATCAAGGCAAGGGAGCTGCTATGGAAACGGGCGTGCGTGCGACCAAGGACAGGTATCTTTTTTTCTGTGATGCCGATCTATCCGGATTCTTGCCCGAGCACGCGCACGGGATCATTCATCCCGTAACATCAGGGCACTATCGAACGTATCTTGGCATACGGAGCAATGCCGAGCAGCAAGTAGTACCGCTTTTTGCCATCAATACTGGGGAACGCTGCGTCCTACGAGAAGATTGGGAAACGCTTCCAGCTTTTTATAAAAAAGGTTTTCGTGTTGAAACCGGACTTAACTTCTTCGTCAAAAAAAGAGGGGGAAAGTTTGGTTATGAAGTTTTCCCCTATCGTCAAACGATCAAAGAGAAAAAATACGGATTTTGGACAGGTATGAAGGAAAGGGGGCGAATGGTATATGAAATTGGACCTGCTTGGCTGCGTATCGCTTTATATGATTTTTGGCGGGAATTGAGTTAGTTAGTTTATATAGGACTTACGCATTTGATTGTCATTCCCGCGAGAGGCCTGCCTACCGGATATGCGGGCTGTGGAATCCAAGGATTTTATATAGATTCCCGTTTACACGAGAATGACCGTGGAGACGGGCAAGCGCATAAGTCCTAGTATGTTACATCTTAATGATGTTTTTTATGCAAAACTCCACCCCCGTGAGAGGGTGGAGCGGTTTTGCGTGAAATTTTTACCTATTTTGCGGATGTAATTTCAGTAAAGCAGCTTCGCCCCGCATCGTGTGCGTCATATTTCGTACCATATGCCGTCACTCCCCTTTCCGCTACAAGCGAAAAAATCGCGCACAGTTCGTAAGTACCTTCACGAATGGCGCTGGTACCAAGCGGCTGCGCCACTACGCGGTATTCGTAGGGCGTGCCGGTTTCGGGATCAAGCGCGGTTATAGGTCCGTAAGAGCCATTCGCCTGCATCAGCTCATCCAGCGATTCGGGTAAGCGTTCAAAGCGGCGCGTAAATGACTGGACGGCATACGATATACTCTGTAGATCCTGTGAACGCTGCATATCAAATCCTACCATGCGCGCGGTCGTCGGAGATCCTGTGGCAACAAAGCCAAGTATAATACCTACTACGATCAGCGCGCTCACCGCGCTCCCCAGTGAGGCAAAGACCGTGCGCTCAATAGCCTGTCCGTACTGGATTTTTCTGCGCTCAAGGAAGTAGAAGATGAAAATCATGGCACCAATGATGAGCACTGTTACCGCTTTCAGAAAAAAGCGTACCGTGATCTCCCCCTGGAAAAAAGTAAACAGCGCGGTGATGAGATCGCCCACCACCGTTCCGGCAGCAGCAATCAGCACGATGTAGGTAAGCCATTTGGTCAGGCGGGATTCAGTCTTTTTCACCTCCGCATGAAAGCGGCGAAACCAAATACGCACTGCGGCATAGTACAAGGGATACGCGATAATGAGTGTCGCAATCGCGTAGTGGATGACTTTCGCCAAAGTGTTGGTTTGATAATACAGCGTGCGGTCAACCAGCGGGTCGGGGAAATACCGATTGATGATGCCGAAGTATAGCGCGCCCAGCGCAAACGCCACCGCGCCCAAGAGCACGAACGAGAAAAAATTGACCGCAATTTCAGCAACCGATGCTTTTTTCCCGCCGACTTCCTTGCCTTCGGGAACCGGCACACCCGCTTCCGCAAGTCCGCGTGCTAAGGCCGCATCGGCTTCGTCTTCCAACCAGCCAACCGCCGCAAGCTGCTCTTTGATATCTTTTGGCGCTACGCGGTTGCGCAGCTGCTCACCAACGTACGCCGCTAATTTTGCTGTGTCCATAGAAAAGAGATGAAAATATAAATAACATGAATGTGCTGCATGTAGGCGGAAAGAAAAGTTAGTAATAATCCTTGAGCTTGCGCACCCCCGTGTGCTTCTGAATTTTCTCCAGCGCCTTCGCTTCAATCTGACGGATGCGTTCGCGCGTTACCTCAAATTCCTGCCCCACTTCCTCCAGTGTATGCGCAACGCCATCCAACAGTCCGAAGCGCATTTCCAGAATCTTTTTTTCACGAGGACTTAATTCCTCAATCGTTTCGCGCACATAACCGCGCAACAGCTGCAATGCGGCCGCACGATCCGGCGTAACATTTTTAATGTCTTCAATAAAGTCCTCAAGCGTGGAATCTTCTTCGTCTTCGCCGACCGTGGTTTCCAGCGATACCGTATCCTGTGATATTTTAATAATATGCCGCACTTTTTCCACGTCTTCCCCCATTTCCGCCGCAATTTCTTCAGGCAAAGGCTCGCGACCCAAATCCTGAATCAGCTGCCGCTCAATTTGCTGAAATTTATTGATCGTTTCCACCATGTGTACAGGAATACGTATGGTGCGAGATTGGTCGGCGAGCGCGCGCGTAATAGCCTGGCGAATCCACCAGGTCGCGTACGTGGAAAATTTATATCCTTTTTTGTACTCAAATTTTTCCACCGCGCGGAAGAGTCCGATATTCCCCTCTTGAATGAGATCTAATAACGAGAGTGATTTACCCGTGAATTTTTTTGCTATGGAAACAACAAGGCGCAGGTTCGCTTCAATTAACCGCTGCTTCGCCTCCTCATCATTCTGATCCTTACGCTTGGAGAGCGCCACTTCTTCTTCTGCGGTCAAGAGCGGTACCTTTCCAATCTCCCGCAGATACATTTGAATAGAATCGGTTGAAATGTCGGAAAGATCTGTATGTAAAAGAGGTGAGATCTTCTCCTCTTTGTGCGACGCTGGCCCGGTGGACGGCGTTTCAGATGTGGTGCCCAAAAATCCCGCAGCCTGTTCTACCAACCGAATACCCTGCTCTTCAATGTCAAGGAGGAAATCTTCAAATGTATCCGTGTAGTACTCAAGGTTGGGAAAGACGTAAAGAATTTCTGTCTCGGTTATAAATCCGCGTGAACGCCCTTTTTGGAGGAGCGCGGCAACGGCTACCGGTGAGCTAGCCGGAGGAGTTGCCGCGGCGCGCGCGGTTTTAGGCGCGGTCTTTTTTACACCGCCTCTGCCTGCAGCATGCCTGCTTGACCGTTTCTTCGGACGCGCTCCGCGCATCGGGTTTTTCTGCACCCCCTGTTTTTTCTTCCGGGTTGCCGCGTGGGTTTTATTTCTCGCGTCAGTTGCGATTTTTTTGGTACGAGATGTCATAGGAAGTATGCAAAATGGCACAGCACCACCCCACCTCTCTGTTGGATCCATCCAGAAAGGCAGTGGAGCGCATCATGCGTGTGCTTACGGTAGATGTGCCAGCTCACGGTTGAGACGATTGAGTTCTTTATAAATTTCTTCCTCCTGTTGAGCAGGAGGCGTGCTTGCCAGCTTGCGGATAAGTTCGGCTTTGCGCTCCACGATCCACTCTTTCGCAAGGTCTGCGGCAAGCTGCACGGCCGTTTGGTGGATAGCATCGGGAGTGAAAGTGGCAAAATCCTTTTCTATACGGAGGGTAAGTTGTTTCAAGTCATCCACTTGAGTATCAAGCGAACGAAAAAAATCCTCCTGCAAAAATTTCGAGGGATTGGAACCAATAGATGTAGTATAGGTGAAAAGCAATTTCTTGTAAATATCTCGTACCGAGTTTTCCACAATCGTTTCCGGATCCAGGTGATCGGCGACAAAATCTAAAACGAACGGATAGGCAAGCGCGAGTCCCAGCAATACGTGTGCGCGAGAGAGTTGTTGCTGTACAACGGCAATTTCACCTCCTTTTTCCGGGTACGTTCCTGCAGATTTTTCCTTGCGCAAGCGATCGCGCAGTGCCTCGTGCGCAACACCAACCAAAACGGAGAGTTTCTGCAACCAGTGTTCACGTTCAACATCATCTGTAAGAACGGCCATGTAGGGCAAGAGTTCATTGGTAATCTGTTGCTTATGCGCCACCTGCGATACATCTCTATCGTGCGTCGCGCGATCAAACGCATACGCCATAAAAGGCCGCGCATCGGTGATTGTTTTCCGCCACAGTTCAGGATCATGCCGTACGCACTCGTCAGGATCCTTGCCGAACGGCACCGGAGCCACACGCACTTCCGCACCATGCGCAAGCGCTATGCGTACACCGCGATCGGTTGCTGCCGCACCCGCAGCATCAGTGTCAAGGGAAAAAATGAGCATAGGCGCAAAGCGCTTGAGCTGGCGGACGGCATCCGGAGTCAATGCCGTCCCCGATACGGCAACCGCATGGGCGACTCCGGCTTTGACAGACGCAAGCACGTCCATATATCCTTCCACGAGCACCGCCACTTTGGTATCCCGTATCGCCTGCTTGGCCTCATACAAACCGTAGATCGTTCGCCCTTTGTCATACACGGGCGTTTGCGGAGAATTGAGATACTTGGGACCTTGTGCATCCGTGTGGGAAGGCTCATCATCCGTACCCAGTGCGCGTCCGCCAAAACCAACTATATCGCCATTGGTATTTTTTATGGGAAATATCAGCCGATCGCGAAAGCGGTCATACACCCCGCCTTTTGGCGAGATCATGGAGAGTCCGGCACGCTGCAGTTCGCTCTCGGTATAACCTTTTTTCTTGAGTGCCAGCGAAAGTCCGTTCCATTGATCCGGAGCGTAGCCAAGCCGGTAAGTCATGCGCAACTCTTCCGGCACATCGCGCTGGTCAAGATAGGATCGCGCTTTGACACCCGTTTGCCGATGCGCCAACACCGCTTCAAAAAATTTTGCGGCGTGTGCGAGTAGATCCAACAAGCGTGTTTTTTCACTTCTGCGTTGGGGATTTTCGGGAGTCAGCTCCACCCCAGCGCGCTGCGCGAGTGTGCGCAGTGCTTCGGGAAATTCCACGTTCTCCTGCTTCATGACAAAGGTAAAAATATCTCCTCCTTCGCCGCAGCCGAAACAGTGAAAAATTTGCTTGTCCGCGCTCACCATGAATGAGGGTGATTTTTCAGTATGAAAGGGGCAGCGCGCCTTCCAGTTGTTCGTCCCCGCACGCGCCAAACCCGGAACGTACTCACGCACCAATTCTACAATATCTATGCGCTGTTTTATGTCATCAACATCTGCCATAGTGGGTGTACCTTACCGCTTTTTTTGCGGGGAGGCAAGTATCCGGAAAAATAAAAAGCCGTTCTCGGCAAACGTGCTCTGAAGGGGGTAAGTATAAGGAACGCAGATTAGGCGGGATAGTGGTCATTGATGAGCTTATGCAAAAGTCCTTGATTGACACGCGCGCGCAATATGCTATAACAAGATATGATCTGTTGATCTGGTAAGATAATTCTGCGTAGCACGCGGTATCTCATTGTCCGAAATAGGTTCGGGCATCAAATTCTTTTCTTTGGGAGTAGCGGCATGCAAACGAAAACATCGTCTCTCAGACCAATGCCAGCACAGGACGCTTGGGATATCATGGGAAAAGACCGCGTACTTTCCCTTACCCAGTGTGCAAGCTATTTACGCACTCCGCCGCAGCAGATACAGCCGCATGTGCAAAAATTTACGACCGTGCCTTTTACATGCGCGCAGCTGAAAACATACCGACAGCACTGCATGTAGTTGCCATACCGCCCGTGTCGCTACTCTCTTTGTGCAAAATGCTTGGGGAGGACGTGTTTCCGGAAGGAGATTTCTACAGAGATCATTAGGCGTTCAAGAAAAAAGATCTCGTAGGATGGCACCTCACGTGCATAGACTGCACCGAAAAATTCACGAATTTGTTCTGGAGAGATCGGTGCGCACTACTGCGCGTGTACGCGATCACCTCTCTGCTATATCATGGCTCAACCCGAACGCATCTTGTACCCGAAAATATTAAGCTGCGCTGCACTGACATGCTTTTCTGTAATGTGCGGGCGACTTTAGGCCTTCTCGCAGGTAAAACCTATACCGTCTGGCCGATCAAAGACAGCGTTCGAGAAAGCAACGTCGGACTCGCTACCGAAATTAAACCGCTCTACTGAAAGCGGCAACCCGTTTTTTCCTGATACTCCTGAAGCAGTTTTCGGGAATTTTTTATTTTTGGCGAGATGTTTCCTTTTGGTATGCAAAAAACGAGTGCACGACCATTATAAGCGCTGTGCCAAACGCGGGAATGATGATGGCAAAAAATGCCACGCGGTTGATGGCACGAAAATACTTACGAGCACAATGAGCGCGGACAGTTTAAATAGTTTTCCTCCAAGCTGATGCGTCTTGTGCCACACAACATCGTTTGAGAGTGTCCACGGCGTGCGAATGCCCATAAACCAGTTGCGCTTGGATTGTTGCAGCACGCTGCCAAGTACGTACCATAACACCGCTATCGCGGGCATGAGCATACGACTAATATCAAACCGGCTGCCGATATTCCACAAAAGAGAAAGCGCATACACATACGCCATAAAAATGCTGAAGATCAACCAAAATAGATTGTACTGCCGGCGGAATGATTGAATATTTTTTTTGAGCGGATCAAGGTAGGGAATTGCGGCATACAAGGCGAACAACAAAGCCATGATGAGCGGAAAGAGAAATATGCCCCATGTTTTGGACAGCGTAGCATCAGCCTGACCTTCCACATTCCAATGAGACGCGATGCGCTCGGGCAGTTGCGGATAAACGACAAACCCGGCACAAAACGCCGCGCCAACCAGCAACAACAAGATCAAAGTGGTCAATTTGGTAGATATATAAGATTGAGGGTAAGATAACGATCCTCTTTGCATCTTCACATATTTTCAATAAAAAACAACTTCTATGAAAGTTGTTTTTTATTGGTGGGCGCAGAGGGACTCGAACCCCCAACCAATTGCTTAAGAGGCAACTGCTCTACCATTGAGCTATGCGCCCGGATGGTGCTCTCGGCAGGATTTGAACCTGCAACCTCTTGGTCCGAAGCCAAGCGCTCTATCCAGTTGAGCTACGAGAGCTCTCATGCTGCTACGGACAAGCTCATAGCCGACACCCTGCACGTTACCGAACACAACGCAAAACAGTATAGGCGCTTTCTCGCTCACATGCAAGATGATTGTTATTTATAGGGAAGTAGCGTCATGGTGTTTCAGCGCATCTTTCAGTCCCTTGCCTGTTTGAAATTTTGCCACGGTTACCGCAGGCATGTGGATGCGCTGTTGCGGATTTCGTGGATGCACTCCCATGCGCGCTTCGCGCCTGCGCGCCAAAAACGTACCAAAGCTCGTTAAGTGCACGCTACCTCCTTTTTTGAGCGTGCGTACAATCATCTCCAGCATTGATTCCACCACTTCTTCAACCTGCTTGCGCGGTAGTGAAGTTTTTTCGGCAACAGCGGTAATAAGTTCCGCTTTATTCATACGATCACCTCCTTTCGTATAGGTAGGTAAAGTACATAACAAAGGAATACTGCGGCTACGCGTTTCTGCTCAATTTTCGCATTGCTCCACTCTGCAAAACTGCTCGCTACCGATATACGTACTCGGTTACTCAATGCGCACTTCATCATGGATGTGCGTAAAGGTTGGCTTGCTTCCCTTGCGTTCCGGAAAGGTTAATACAATGCCATTCACTGCGGCATTGCCTTTTTCGGGCCAAATTTTATGCTGCCGGTACTGCAACATCATACTCTCCATAATCCCTTCTTTTTGCACGCCAATAACGCCGTCGTGATAGCCGCACATGCCTACATCGGTGATAAAAAAGGTTCCTTTGGCGAGTTTTCTGGCGTCTGCGGTCGGCACATGGGTATGCGTCCCGACGACTGCGGTCGCACGGCCGTCAACGTACCACGCAAATGCCGCCTTTTCGGAAGTTGTTTCGGCGTGAAAATCAACAAACACGATGGCATCTTTTTTCACCTGTTGCCATAAGCGGTCAAATGCGCGAAACGGACAATCGTAGCTTCCCGGCATAAAACCGCGTCCGATGAGATTGACTACCGCGACGTATTTTTTACCGACTACGCCTTGCCATAAGCCGCTTCCCGGCAATTCCGGAGGATAGTTTTCGGGTCGCAAGAGCATAGCATGTGTTTTTTTTGCGTACAACGCAAAAACCTCTTTATTAGACCAAATGTGGTTTCCGGAGGTGAAGACACCTATACCCAAGTCGCTCATTTCTTTGAGCGTTTTTTCCGTTACCCCCTTGCCGTGTGCCAAGTTCTCCACATTCGCAATAATGAGATCCGGTTTGTAGGTTTTCTTCCACTTGGGCAAACCTCGCGCGACCGCACGGCGTCCGATTCTGGCTACTACATCTCCTAAGAATAAGATGGTCATACTGCGTAAGTTACCACATACCGCCCATACTGTGCAAATTGTATGTGGTATTACAGTTTATGGGTTTATCGGTTGATTATTATCGCGCATATTCAATAACCCGCGTTTCGCGTATCACATTCACCTTAATTTCCCCGGGATACTGCATGTCTTTTTCTATTTGTGTTGCAATATTTTTAGCAAGCTGCTGCGCCTGCATATCGGTCACCTGCTGCGGCGTTACAAAGACCCTTACCTCACGACCCGCCTGGATCGCATACACTTTTTCTACACCAGTAAATCCTTGGGCAATACCCTCCAGCTCTTCCAGACGCTGAATGTACTGCTCTTGCGAATCGCGGCGCGCGCCCGGACGCGATCCGGAAATTGCATCGGCAATTTTCACCACAATACCCTCAAGTGTTTTTGGATGATCCTCGTGGTGCGCGATGGATTGATAGGCGATCTCTTCCGGCATGCCGAATTTTTTCATCAGGTCGTAGCCGATTTCGGGGTGTCCTCCTTGCACTTCGTGGTCAATCGCTTTGCCGATATCATGGAAGAGACCTCCTTTTTTGCACACCTGCACATTGGCGCCAACTTCTTTTGCGAGCATCTCGGCAAGCATTGCCACTTCCATGGAATGCTTCAGCTGGTTCTGTCCGTAGCTGGTGCGGTACTTGAGCCGCCCGAGAATCTGCGTGAGTTTCGGATCTTGCGGCGGAATGCCCAGTTTGTAGAGCGCGTCCTCACCCGCTTTCTTGACATCAAGCGCAATTTCTTTTTTTGCAGTCTCTATCGCCTCTTCAATACGCCCCGGATGAATGCGACCGTCCTTAATCAAAGAATCCAATGCGCGCTTAGCGATTTGTCGGCGTATGGGAGAAAATCCGGAAACAGTAATGACCCCCGGGGTATCGTCAACAATCAGCTCCACGCCCGTCAAGTGCTCAATAGCGCGAATATTACGCCCTTCGCGCCCGATAATGCGCCCCTTCATTTCATCGTTCGGCAAATCCACGACCGTCGTGGTAAATTCGGACACGTGATTAGTCGCGCACCGCTCAATGACATTGACGAGTATCTCAAGCCCCTTGTGCTGGAGCTCTTCCTGACTCTGCGCTTCCAGCTTGCGCATGCGCGTCAAGAGGTTCTCTTGCGCGCTTTCCTCAACTTGGACGAGCAGACGTTGCTCGGCTTCTTCACGAGTCAAATGCGCAACTTCTTCCAATTTTTTCACTGTCTGATTTTTAACATCTTCAATATCCCCTTTGATTTGCTCCACTTGCTGCACCTTATCATACAGTTTTTGCTGTTTGTCCTGCAGCTCCAGCAGTTTTTTGCTGAACGCGCCTTCCCGCTGCTCAAGACGCTGCTGCAAGACGCGAAGTTCCTTTCTGCGCGCAGCTTCTTCTTGTTTTGCTTCATCAATAAATGCAAGCGCTCTTTCTTTAGCTTTTAAGAGCAGGTCCTTTTCCCTGTTTTTTGCATCAATAAGAATCTGCTCCGCTTTGTTGGCCGCAGTTTCAATCTTGTTCTGCACAATCATCTTGCGCAGCAAAAATCCGAAAAGAAGACCAATGGTGATCCCCCCAATCAAAAAAACAAACGTAGCCGGCATATAGGTAGAACTGCCAGCACTCGGTACGTTATCGGATCATCCGACAAACTTATGATGAGAAAATTATACCACGAGTTCCCGCAGGCAGTTTTGGCGTAGCGAGAGCGAAACGGGTCCACAAAAAGACGTGGAAATTGCTTTTCCGCGTAAGCACTGGAGAATAGTTGTAGGCAGAAGAAACTCACGTACGTCTTGCATATATGCGTATTCCGTTGCTACACGGCATAACTTCATCTATAGCGGTCGCTGCAAGCAGATAGGTGGTAACGTAACGATATGCTTGACCGTTGAAATTGATAAAGTAGTTATGCTACTACCATACCACAAATGTTTTTTGCATGCAACCCCCAATAGTCAGGGGGTCCGTGAGCCGGTCATGGGAGTCGCATGCTCCTTGCAGTACAGGTTTTATACCGCCGATGCAAAATGAAAAAATTACACTACACGCCACGTATCATTTGTTCGCTTGAGGATCCCCTGCAAGGTGAATCCCGCGGCTTTTTTATGGCCGCCGCCGCCGAAATAGCGCGCCAAAACCGATACATCAAGTTCTTTGGTGGTACGTAAACTTCCTCTAATAAAACCAGAGTCATCATCTCGCAGCACCAGAACGGCATCAACATCGCCCAAGATGTTTAAGAAATTAGCTATGCCGTCAGCCGCTGCGGTATCTACCCCACACAGCGCAAGGTCTTCCCTGGTGAGTATCGTTACGGCAAGACCGCTCCTGCTATCCCTCACAAGCCGCGAAAACGCAATACCCCAAACTTTGAGTGCGCCGAGAGATTTGTTGTGAAATGTGGACTGGAGAATACGCTGAATTTTCGCTCCACTGTTCAAGAGTTCGGATGCAATGGTAAAAGCCTCTATATTCGTAGCGGCGTTGGTAAAACTTCCCGTATCCGTCACGAGACCGGTGAGTAGCGCGGTTGCCATATCGGCATCAATTTTTGCGCCAACGAATTTGAAATACGCATGCAACACCGCGGTTGTTGAGGGTGCCGTTTCATCAACCAGGTTGATATCACCAAAACGCATATTGGAAAAATGGTGGTCAAAGTTTATGAGCGTACTGCCCTGCGCGCGGTGCGCGAGCAGAGCCTCAATCCCCGTATGCGACAGTGTACTAAAATCAAAACCGGCTATCACGTCAAAAAGCTCAATGGAAAGTTTACGGGGATCAGTCAGTATCTGATCGCGAAGCGGCAGAAAATCCAAATCACTTCCCGGACCGTCCAGACAAAAGAGCGTCAAGCGCGTTCCTTGATTTTTGAGATATTTTGCAAATGCGGCTGCGGCTCCCAGGGTATCGCCATCGGGTTTTTTATGCGTAAGCACCAGCACGTGTTGCGCACGGGTAAGCACGTCTGCGATATGGCTATAGATATCTTTATGCAAGGGAGGATGTACTGCGTCCATAGGAGAAGGCATCTACGTGCGCGAAAGCTCATCAAGAAGATTTTCTATTTCCCTCGTCTTCTGCGCATTCACATCTGCAACGAAATGCAGCCGCGGCAGGTATTTGAGCTGCACCTGTTCCGCGAGAGATTTTTGGATATCGGGCTGCGCGCGCCGAAGGGCGGCATGCACCTCTGCCGTGCGTTCACCAGGAAATACGGTAAAAAAAACACGCGCGGAATGCAGGTCGGGCGCCGTGCGGATATGGGAAACGGTTATGAGTGTTCCCTCGGGCATGTTCAGCATTCGAGAGAGTACGCGGGAAACTGCCTCCCGCAATATACTATCCGCCTGCTGCATGCGACTCCTACTCATAAATGCTGATACTCACGCGCGTTCGCCAAAGCATGTAACACGCTTTATAAGGTAAATTCAAGCGTTCTCTTCTTAGTTTGTTCGGCAAACACCTCCAAAACATCCTGCTCTTGCACGCGCAGCTTGCCCTCAAGTGCTATGCCACATTCGGACCCTTGTGGGACCTCCACGACTGCCTGTTTGCCGATTTGCAGCCGAATGATACGCACAACACCCAACACCTCGCCGTTTCGCAAAATCGTCACATGAGCATCAGCCGTAAGCGTACCTCCGGTAACACGGCAACCCGCAACCTGCAGTTTTTCCGCTTCACGAAAAAGCGCGATAATTTGTGCGGTACCCAGCAACTTGCGCTCAACGATCAGGGGCAATAGATCAGCCAAATCCTTTTTCAACTGCTTCGTCAATTCGTAGATAACGTCGTAGTATGTAATAGCGATGCCGCCATCTTTTGCACGCAAAGCGATTTCCGGAAGTGCGTGTACATGAAAACCGATAATACGCGCGTTCGCCGCCTGCGCCTGCTGCAGATCGCTTTCCGTAACATTACCAAGCCCTTTCGCGATAATTTTAATGCCGACTTCCGGATGTTCCATTTTTTCTATCTGCGCAATAATGGCTTCCAGCGATCCCAGCACATCGGCCTTCAGCACCACCGGAATAATGTGTTTTTTTCTGCTCTGCTCTTCTTGAGCGTTTGAGGTAGTTGCGGTAAATGCTTGTGCGCTCTCGGCTGCGCGCACACGCGCTTTGCTGATTTTTGTCAGTGCTTTTGCGGATGCCTCCACAATATCGCCTATCGTTGCCGCTTGCTTAAATCCCAAAACCTGCACCGGCGTTGACGGGTCAGCTGCCACAACCACCGTTCCTTGATCGTTCCGTAGCATCCGCGCGCGTCCGAGAGTCACACCGTCCACATTAAGATAATCACCCTGATGCAACGTACCCGCCTGCACCAATAGCGTTGCGACTGGACCCTCGCCCTTATCCACGTGAGCCTCCACAACCGTTGCAACCGCGGGTTTATGCGGATTTGCGCGCAGACGATCGCCCTCCACATCAGCAACGAGGAATACCATTTCCAAAAGTTTATCCAACCCATCCCCTTTGAGTGCGGATATGGGCACAACGGGAATTTTGCCTCCCCAATCCTCGGGTAGAAGATCGAATTGCGCGAGCATGGTTTTAGTTTTTTCCAAATTTGCTTCCGGCTTATCCATCTTATTCACCGCTACGACCAAAGGAATGTGCGCCTGATTGATAATACGTATGGCTTCTTCGGTCTGCGGCATCACCCCATCATCGGCCGCCACGACCAAAATGGCAAGGTCGGCTATGCGTGCGCCGCGCGAGCGCATGGAGGTAAACGCTTCATGCCCGGGCGTATCAATAAAGGTAATTCGCCTTCCTGCGCGCTCTATTTGATACGCGCCAATATGCTGTGTAATACCGCCCGACTCACCTGCAACAACGTCCGTTTTCCGAATGGCGTCCAGCAGCTTCGTTTTCCCATGATCCACATGCCCCATAACCACAACCACCGGAGGTCGGTGTGCCAACGCTTGCGCGTCATGTTCTTGCAAGAGTGCGGAGAGTTTTTCCTGCGTTGTTACTTCATGCGCGCGATCCGTCTCACTCTTATCGGAAAATGTTTCAATACCAAACTCCGCCGCAACAATAGCGGCGGTATCAAAATCAATGCGTTCGTTGAGCGATGCGAGAACGCCGTTTTTCATGAGTTCTCCTATTACGCGCGTGAGCGGCACACCGATACGTTCGGCGAATATTTTAACCGTAATCACCGGTGGCAACGCCACGGGATCGTGCTGTACGGCTTTCTGCTCCTTTTTCTTTTGCTCTTCTTCTTCAACGAGTTTGCGCTTATGCGCCTCCCAAATCTTTTGATATTCCGGCCAGTTGGCAATGACTTTTTTTGCAACTTTCGCATCAACCTTGATGGCACGGTAGCCTATATGCAAACCGATAAGCGAGAATACATCCCGCAGTTCTTGTATAGAGATATGTAGTTGTCGCGCAAGTTCTGAAACATTCATATTAACCCACCTTAGCGTGTTTTTTGACACTTGTCAATCAAACGTGGTATAACAGAGTCAAATTTTCAAATGACCAAATCATCATGTCAAATGTAAACACGTTGGAGCTAGCAGGGTTCTTATTGATTGACAAGCCGGATGGGCTGACATCGCATGACGTCATTGACGCGCTGCGGCGCACAACCGGCATACGTACCATCGGACACGCAGGTACGCTAGACCCGTTTGCCACCGGTCTCTTGCTGTGCGCTGTTGGCAGAAAAGCTACGAAACACCTTTCACGCTTTATCGGGATGTCCAAAGAATATGTGGCAGAGGCATATTTAGGCGCAATCGCAGATACCTACGACCGTGAAGGCAAAATAACCGTAACCTCACAGGTCATTGCGCCCGAAAAGAAAACGATTGAATGCATGCTCCGTGGTTTCGTTGGAGAACAGGAGCAGCTTCCGCCAGCCTACTCCGCAAAAAAAGTCCATGGTAAGAAAATGTATGAACTGGCACGCAAGGGGTGTATAATAGAACGAACACCGAACCGCATAACCATTTTTGCAATTTCACCCGCCACTTACGACTATCCCCATCTTTCCTTTTCCTGTCACGTGTCAACCGGAACCTATATCCGCACGCTCATCCACGATATTGGACATCGGCTTGGCTGCGGCGCGTATGCGCAAACGTTGCGGCGCACGACAATCGGCTCATTTAACGTTACAGAAAGCGTGACGCTTGATAAACTCACGCCGAAAAACTGGATGGCATATCTTAAGACGTATGAAGAAATACAGCATCGGGTTACGCAGCAACACCTGTAATGCGGATGAAAAAAAATCATTTTTTAACCTCCCCCGTATGGTGCATGCCTCATTTCGTACTCTCTTTCTATGAGATCGCCTATCGTTTACCCAGGAGCTGATGAGCTCACCTACGAAATTCGCGAAATTGTAGCAGTCGCAAAAAAACTTGAGCAATGCGGCGTTGTGATCACGTGGGAAAATATCGGTGATCCGGTTGCCAAGGGCGAGTGCGTCCCCGGGTGGATCAAAGACATTGTTGCAGGCGAAGTTCGGCAAGATGCCAGTTTCGGCTATTCACCGACCAAAGGGCTGCAGACTGCGCGCGATTTTATCACGAATGAGCGCAGGAAAGAATGTGGCATCCCTCTTGATCCGGAGGATATACTATTTTTTAACGGACTGGGAGATGCCATAGCCAATGTGTACACCTATCTCAACCGGTGTGCGCGCGTTATCGGTCCGAATCCCGCCTACCCAACCCATTCATCAGCGGAAGGTGCACACGCGGGTGGAAAAAATCTGACCTATCGTCTGGATCCCTCAAAGGGCTGGCTTCCCGATCTTGCCGATCTACGCAATAAAGTGCAAAATAATCCGACAATCACTGGCATACTCATCATCAATCCTGACAATCCTACCGGTCTCGTGTATCCGCGGGAGACACTGGAAGAAATTGTCGCAATCGCCCGTACCCACGACCTGTTTCTCATATCTGATGAAATTTATGCGCATCTTGCATATGACAAATCCGCAATGATTCCACTGTATACACTGCTGGACGATGTCCCCGCGCTCGTCATGCGCGGTCTGTCAAAAGAGGTCCCGTGGCCGGGATCCCGATGCGGGTGGATAGAGTTTTACAACAAACGCAACGACGCACAATTCGCGCGCTATGCGAAAACCTTGGTAGATGCCAAGATGTTGGAAGTTTGCTCAACCACACTGCCGCAGCAGGTTCTGCCCGCTATCTTGGGAGACGTACGGTACGCCACTCACGTTCGCGAAAGGGCGCTGGGTTATGCAAAAAAAGCCGCACTTGCCCATGCGTTGTTGCGCGACATACCGGGTATTACCGCTCCGGAACCAAAAGGCGCATTCTACTATTCGGTGGTTTTTAAAGACGGGGCACTCAACAACACGCATGCGTTGCCGATCGCCAATACACAAGCGCGCGCGTTGCTTGAGCCATTGCTCCCCGCCCTACCCCCGGACAAGCGTTTCGTCTATTACCTCATGGCAGCTACCGGTATCTGCGTTGTACCGCTCTCCGGCTTCAATTCCGATCTGCAAGGATTTCGCATGACGCTTTTAGAACCGGATGAAGCCGTGTTCAAAAAAACCGTCAGCGCCATTGCCGAAAATATTACAACATACCTATCAGGATAATGCTCGTGAGATATTTTTTGCCATTGCTGCGATAGCGATAAGCGTACAGCGCAGCCATATTGATAAGATATTGTATAGGGTTGACGCCCGTATATTTGCATGCTACACTCCATTTCACCATGCATGCTACTTTATTCTTAACACGTCATTGGTTGGATTATGCCTCAAAAGAACGCGGCAAAAAAAGCCCTGCGCCAGAGCCTAAAACATGCGACGCGCAATCAAAAAATTCAGACCGAATTAAAAATGACACTCAAAAAGAGTCGTCAGTTTATTGATGCAAAAAAAGACGGCGTAAAAACCAAGGTTGCCGACACTATTAAGCTGCTGGACAAGGCTGTAAAAAAAGGTATTATCAAGAAAAACACCGCGGCACGAAAAAAATCGCGCCTCATGCAACGCTTGCATGCCGCCGCGAAAGCGTCTGATGCAAAAACCTCGCAAGCGTAAGTGCCTGATCCCGATTGCCTGAACGTAATTCTCTTTCTACCGCCACCAACCGGCGGTAGTTTTGTTGTAGCTCGCCGCGCGTATAGCGCTGCGTGCCAAGGGCTGTTTTTTGGAGCGCGAAAGGATGCACGCCGAGCGTTTTGGCAAGCTCTGCAAGAGATGCCCCTCCGGTTTGTTGTGCAAGCGCGATAAGTAGCCGAAACTGCAGCGCAATCATGCCAAAGAGCTTAAACGGACTATCGCCGTCCCGCACATGTTCCCAAAATAATGCGAGGGCAGCTTCATGATTGCGCTCTGCGATGGCATTGCCAAATGCAAACGCACGCGCTTCTTCCATAAATTCACTTACGGAGCGTACAGCCATCTCGTCAATCGTGGTCGCTCCCGAACCCAAGACATACGCGCTTATTTTCTCAAGTTCATTTGCCAGCTTCCAGGTGGACGCGCCGTACCAGGTGCACAGGAGCGTCCGCGCTTGTGCGGTAACGGCCAATCCGTTGTTGGCCGCTTCCTGTGACAGCCACGAGGCGAGTGCTTGCCCCTCCAGTTGTACAAACTCCTGTACGTAGTCGCAGATAAAAAGCAGCTCCTTGAGCGAGCGCGGCTTTGTACGCGTTTTGCCTGTTACCCGTGGTGGCGTAATGCGCGTGCCTTCCCAGAAAACAAGTATGGGCGTATCCGCTGTTGACTGCGCTACTTCCATATTGTGCGCCGATAGGGTATGGAATACCGCTTGATGTAATGCGGCATCAGATCCCTCGGTGAGCACATTCTCCACAATGACCATACGCCGTACCGCCATGAACGGTGCGGTGGTACATGCCCGCGCAAACACATCGGCGGTGAGTTCCCCTCCCTGCAGCACTTCGCTATTGAGTCCTGTCGCATCACGCTCTCGGGAAAATTTTTCCCGTACCTCTTCCATTTTTTTTCGCGAACGATAGGTGTCTTCACCGTGTAAGAAAAAAAGCATACTATATCTTAAAATATACAACTTGGGGCATGAAACACGGGGTAAACTACGTTGCTTGTTTTACGTTTTTTATTGTATGTTGTACCTTGCATGTCTTATGATGTGAACTCCTTCATTTCCCCCCAATTCCTCCCTACTGTGATATTGACCTTGAGTGGCGCGGCCAGTTGGTGCACACCTTCCATGCACACCCGAACCGTCTTTGCCGTTTTCTCTGCAAATCCTTTCCGCACTTCAAGCACCAATTCATCATGCACTTGGAGCAGAATTTTCGCTTCATCCGGATCAAGCAGACGATGGAGTTTGATCATGGCGTATTTCATGATATCGGCTGCGGTCCCCTGCACTGGCATATTGATGGCCATGCGCTCCGCTTGGGCGCGCACCTGTGGCAGACCCGAGAGAATGTCCGGAAAATATCGTACACGTCCGAAAAGCGTTTTGACATATCCGTGTGTGCGCGCGAACGCTTTGGTATCTTCCATGTACTTCGCAACGCCCTTATAGAGCGTAAAGTAGGCGCCGATGAATTCCCGTGCTTCAGCATAGGTGATATCGGCGGAAGCCGCAAGTCCGTGCGCACCCATGCCATAGAGCACGCCGAAATTCACGGTTTTTGCTTTGCGGCGCATTTCCGGTGTAACCTCTTCTAAGGAACATCCGGCGATCTCCGCAGCAGTCGTTGCATGAATGTCTTGATCCTTGTGGAATGCGGCAAGCATTTTGCGGTCATGAGCGAGCGAGGCAACGATGCGCAACTCAATTTGCGAGTAGTCCGCAGCTAAAAGCTCCGATCCTTTTTTTGCAATAAAGCTCTTTCTGATCTTCTTGCCGATCTCTGTACGTATGGGTATATTCTGTAAATTCGGATCTGATGATGATAGGCGACCTGTTGCGGCAACCGTTTGATTGTAACTCGTATGCACGCGACCGGTGTCCTTGCGCACGAGTTTCGGCAAGGCATCCACATAGGTTGACAACAATTTCGTCACTTCGCGAAAATCACTGATGAGCGGAATTATGGCATGGATCCCTTTCAACTTCTCCAATTCACTCGCAGCAGTGGAAATGCCAGTCTTGATTTTCGCAAGACCTTTCGGGTCAATCCCTAGATCTGTAAAAAGTATTTTTTTTAATTGGAGGGGCGAGGCGATATTAAATTCGGAACCTGCAAGCGCATAGATATTCCGCTCAAGCGATGTAATACGTTTTTTGAGATGCATGCTCATCTCCCGAAGAAAGCTCATATCAACAGCTATACCTTCTCGCTCCATGGCAACCAGCACGGGAATAAGCTGCATCTCCATATCAGTAAATAGCGTCTCCATGCGCTCTTTTTTGAGACGAGGTAAAAACTTCTCATAGAGCCGCCACGCGTAATCCGCGTCTTCGCACGCATATTCCGCCACTTCCGTCGGAGGAATCTCATCCATGGTTTTTTGATCCTTCCCTTTCGGACCCAAAAGCCGTTCAAGGGGTATCATCGTATGTCCGTATTCAAGAAGCGTCAGCGTATCCAGATCGTTGCCGCGTGATTGCGTGTTCAGTAGATACGAAGCGACCATGGTGTCAAAGAGAGGTTCTGCAACCCGAATTCCGTCGTTTGCCAAAACTTCCATGTCATATTTCAGGTTGTGTCCTATTTTTACAATGTGCCGATTTTCTAAAACCAGTTTTGCGGCGGCAAGCCACTTTTGTCTCTCCCCGGCTGCATCAGGCAATGCGCAGTATGCCGCTTCACCAACTTTTGTAGATACGCTGATACCTAAAACTTTTGCGTCAAGCGTGTTGAGCGAGGTTGTTTCCGTATCCAAGGCAAATGCAGGAGCCGCCGCAAGCAGTTTGAGCAACTCCTCAAAATCGGCGCGCTTGGTAATGAGCCGATACCCGCGGGGAAGTTTGGCGTTTTTCCGCACATGCGATGTTGCGTCGCCGCTATGCGGAATATTTTTCATAAGCGATGCAAATGACAACTCTTGAAACAACGCTACCGCACGCTCCCTATCGGGGGGCTGCACTGCGCAGTCATCAAGGTTAAAGGGAATTGCCACGTCGCGCACAATGGTCGCAAGTTCTTTGCTCTGGAACGCATCATGTTGATGGGTGAGCAGTTTCTCCCGTACCGCAGGCTTCAATTTCCGCGCCTTGGAAGTTGCCGTTTCCAGATGACGATAGAGCTCTTCAAGGCTGCCGAATTGCTGCAAAAGATCAGTTGCGGTTTTTTCGCCCACTCCCTGCACACCCGGAATATTGTCGGAAGGATCGCCGCGCAGCGCTTTGTAATCAATAAGCTGCGCCACGTCCAAAGCATACCGGTCTTGTACCGCCTGCGCATCATAAATAGCGAATTCACTTATGCCTTTTTGCATGGCGTACACCCACGTATGCGCGTCAATGAGCTGCAGTGTATCCTGATCGCCCGTCACAATAATATTGTCAGTTGAACCGGCCAATGCGGTGAGCGTCCCGATCACATCATCTGCTTCATATCCTTTTTTCTCAAATATCGCCACCCGAAAAGCTCTCAAAACATCCTTGAGAATCGGCAGCTGGTCATAAAGTTCTTGAGGCTGTTTCTCCCGATGCGCTTTGTACGCGGCAAAGCGTTTATGGCGAAAGGTCGGCGCGGCAACGTCAAAAGCAACAGCCGAATAGTCGGGGTGCAGGTCTTTGAAAATTTTGAGCAGCACCGTGGTAAAACCGTACACCGCATTGACCACCACGCCTTTTTTTGTGGTGAGAGGCGGCAGCGCATGCCAAGCGCGGTGCAGCAATGCATGACCGTCAATGATAATAAAAGTTTTTCTTTTGGATGCCATAGCAGTACGCGGAACAAGCATGCTTATAGTAGCACTCCCTGGCAGTACGGGCAAATAAAAAGGTACGAGGCAGAACCTCGTACCGTAAGTCGGTAGAAAAAAGATCATGCGCGCCCCAAGAAGCGCGTAAAGAAACTAGGTTTTTGAGCGCAACGCACACACCGATACCGTCACCAATACCGCTGTACTCTAGATACCGTTGTACTCTATGAGAGGGTCATCTCCCTCCTTTTTCCTGCGACAGAGCACCACAAATTTTCTGATAGCTTTTTGCACGCGCATGCCTTCTCCTTATCTCGGCTCCATGCCGGCTACCGTATACTATGAGAAAATAGAGGTTGTGTCAATCCCGAGAATAGGGAAGGGTATGAGCATTTTTGAGATGGGTTTTAGTCATTGCGCCCGTATATCTGCAATGAACGGAACCACATCCTCCAGGCTCGCGCTTTTGGTACTATGCTGTTGAAATAACTGTAGGAAAATCTTCTTTTGAGCAGCCACCCCGCCATACCCCAAACGCGAAAGCCATACAGCGACGCAAGTGCAAACTTACCCCCTAACGAAATGAGCCACATTGTTTTGATGGGGCGGTACGGGAGGAGATTTTTTTTCCGCAACGTACACAGAACGTTCTCCGCAACAACGTCTGCCTGGCTTACTGCGGTTTGCGCGGTTGCTGGCATTGCATAATTAGTGGTTGCATCATAGCAGTAGCTGGCATCTCCCAAAGCAAAAATATCCGTGTAGTTTGCCACGCGCAAGGTTTTGGTAACCGTCAGACATTGGTGGTGGTTATGCGCAAGCCCGCGCAGTGATTGGATAACGGGCTGTGCCACAATACCCGCCGTCCATACCAGCACATCATAGGAAACTGTTTTGCCGTTACGCAGCACGAGTTGTTGTGCGGTAACCTCGCTAATTTCCATTGCGCATTGCACCAATACTCCCAAGTTTCGTAAACGTTCGTATGCGACTTTCCGCATCCACACGGGCACTTGACCAAGTAGTTCGTTCTCTTTCTCTATGATAATCAGTTCGGTATATTCCGGCAGACGCCCGTAAGTTTGCTCAAGTTTACGCACATAGCCCACAAGTTCTCCCACTAATTCGCAGCCGGTGAGTCCGCCCCCCGCAACCACGATGCGCAACCGTTCGTTCCAACGTTTGTAGATGTAGGATTCTTCTATGCGATTACGAATATTCAGCGCGTCATCCGTATTTTTAAACGGCAGCGCGAACTCCTTGAGATGCGGTATGCCATAGTAGTTCGTACAACTTCCCAAAGCAATAACCAGAATGTCATAAGCAAGTGTTTCTTCGGAACGTGTGGCGGCATTACGCACGCTTACGGCATGATTCTTTACCGCGACATCCGTTACTTCGCCTTTGACCAACCGAACGCCCATATCACGAAAAATTTCTTGCAGCGGAATAACGGCTGTAGAACGTAAATTGTGGAACGCGGTTTTTTCATTAGGAGCTTCTTTGCCATCGGAAAAAATTGCGGATGCCACTTCATATAAATCTGCGTGAAACTCGTGGTAGTCGTTTTTATCAACGAGTGCAATATCCAAAGCAACTGTTTTTTGTTTGGCAAGCTTCAGCGCGACGCGCACACCGCCAAATCCTGCGCCAAGAATCACCACGTGTTTTTTATTTGTTTCGTGAAACATGGGGGAAATAAGTAGCTTGATGAAATTAGCTTGTAGATGTATCTTGCAGTTTTCTTCTATCTGCCTTCTCGCCTCAAGTACGCCATTGCACCATAGAGTCCCATTTCACCACCGAATTTTGCTTTAACGATGCGAGGCATTTTAGGAAATATCTTAGATAATGTTTGTACAAGATAGCGCTTTGTACGATCAAGTGACAAACTCTGCATGACCGATCCGCCAACAACCATAATATCAGGGGACCACATCACTGAAATATTGTGCAAACCTCTGGCTAGTATTTTTGCCTTTTCATCCCAAAATTTTCTATCTTTAATTGCTGAAGGATCTTGACCCTTCTGCTTGTAAATAGACGCGCCACCGATAAAATATTCAAGGTCGCGACTTAGCTGTCCGACAGCTAAGTGAGGAATGGATACAAATTGATGTCCTGGCTCGAATCCAAAGGCGCTTTGATCTATCTTGCCCTCCACAAAACGGCAACCACCCACACCCGTACTGACCGTCACATAGGCGGCAATATTATACCCTTTTGCCGGACCATATACGACCTGCGCCAAACCACTCATAGTGGTGTCGTTTTCAATATGTACCGGCGCTTTGAGTAGCTTTTCCAAATCTTTTTTTATAGGTTTGCTTATCCAATCATTGATATGCGTTCCACCGCCCACTAATTTCGTGCGCTCTCGATTGGGAGATGCCGCTGCGCTTCCTGCAACCGCAATGATCTTTTGCGTACCGCAGTATTGTTGGGCGGCATCTCTTATAGCTGCGATACCCATTTTATAGTTCTTTGGCGTAGGCATGATAATCGGATTCGTAAACGATTCCAAATCCTGGGATGCCGCCATGCGCATTTTTGTCCCCCCGACATCAAAAAGGAGATACATACTTAGTGCGTTAACGAAAAGGAATTAAGAATTTTTTGTTCGTCCACTGAAAGTTTTCCATCACCAAAAAAGACGATGTTGTAGACATCGGGTGCCCCCTCTTTCCCTTGCATCGCATAAGCTCTGTAAGGAGCACTACACCCGGGACCGTCGCAGTAGCCGTTCGGCGCTTCAAAAACGCGCGCTTCTTTTCCTGCTATGGTTGTGGTTGCGGCAAGTGGTTTGTCCAAATAAAAATACTGGTCAAAAGGTTGTATGCTCTTTCTTATCCGTATTTCAAAAGCGGTTTCATCTCCTGATTTCTTAAACGCTATCACTTGGTTGTATGCATCGTTAAAAGATGCGTCAACAACTGTGTAGGGAGGATACTGCATCGCAAACCCTAACTCCTCATTTCTATAGATCTGCCAAGCGGCGGCGCTGGTAGCGGTGTCCGGTTGATCAATTTCAGGAAGTGAGCTTTCGGTAAGCCATATGACCATGTCATCCGGTGCATTACAGACGATCACCGTCATGTGGTCAGACCATAACGTTCCACGAACTTGAACGCGCATACCGGGAAACGCCGTCGCCTTTGATGCTTCCATCAAGGATTGTGGTGTATTTGCCGGACACTTCCCGCGTTCGCGCGGTATTAAAACATTCACATCGTCTCCATCGTCTTTTTTGACCGTAATTATTGCATATCCTTTATCATCGGCTATTTTCGGAAAAATTACCGTGCCATAAAATGTTACAGAGTCTTCTTGGCTACTTTGCACACTGTCAACGTCCAGGTGTGAGATGATAAGAAACAACGCGGTGAGGCCGAGCGCGATACCACCAACAATACTCGTTATAAAAATGATTCTATTTTTACGTTTCAGTAATAAAGATGGGAAAAAGTGTTGCGCGATCCATATTGCACCAAGAGCAAACAAAATCCAGAACAGAACATCATACAAAAGTTTATCCAAAAAAAATACCGCTCTAGTTTCAAAGTTACCCAACCACGGGAAAATACCCTTTCCATAAAAAGAGAAAGGGAATCCAGTTAAATTCTGCAGTTTTGTTTCAAAAAAGAAAAAACTCAAAACGCTACTTGTAAGAAAAAGTAGCGCCGCTAAGAGAAAACTCGTCTCCCGCCACGCCCGCCCGTCTAACATTGGTTGAGTCTGCACGCCATTATTTTTCGCCTCTTGCAGTTTTTGATTTTCAGATTGTGAAATTTCTTTTTGCATACGCCTTTATTGTACCATTTTTCTGCTGAACAACAAAACCGCGCGCTACATCAGCGAACGGTTATTGTTTTCCTGCCGGTGAGGTGACGGCGGGAATCGAACCCGCGAATAGAGGTTTTGCAGACCCCTCCCTTAGCCACTTGGGTACGTCACCACACCGGCAGCAAAAAGCTCCTCAACAGTAGCAAAAAAAAGACCTGCTGGCAATGTATGGGTGTGAACCCTTGAACTCTCATGCTCTTTTTTTTACCTACAAAAAATATACGACATCGCGCGTCGTATATTTTTAGGTAATGCGTGGGAAATAGGTTAGTACACTTCTACGTCCGCGAACTTGAGACCGAAGACCACCGCCTCACGGCGCGTTTCCATCCAGATATCCGCATGGTAGAAGTAGCGCTTATTCATGCGGTCTTCCACCACAAATTCTTTGTCGCCGTAGAGTTTGGGAATCTTTACCACCGTACCTATCGGCAGGAAGTTTGCCGCGATGATGCCATCGCGGACGTGCGTACCGGATGCCGTAATGAACGGTGTATCATCCGTCTGATCCAGCGTTGATGAATAGGCGGTTATCGGCATGTGAATGGTCCATTTCGGTTTTGGCGTTTCAACTTCATGCGGTGCCGTAAAGACAACGCCATACGGTCCCTGCGCCTGCGTGAGCTTCACCTCACGCATCTCCCCAGAATGGACGGGTAGCACCACGGCAGCGTGTACCACATACTGTGGAAACAGCAAGGGAGACACAACCATGGCTAAGACAAGTATTATGAAATAGGATTGGGGCATGGGATAGACATATGAATGTTGGTACATTGGTTCATACGGTTTTTCTCTCGTATTTTCAGGTAAATACGGCGATTTGCCTATTTGCCGGGGCAAAAGAAAAACCATGCAAGTTGAGCATGGTGAGAGAAATAGTATACCACAACGGCGAAAAATGTCAATCACTCATTCTAGCGCAGAACATAAACCGACACAACCGCCGTAAAGGCGGTTGTGGTCTTTGGAACGATTGTATGCACTTAGTCTTTAACGGCTTGTTGAATATGCCGCACGATTTCTTCCGGCGTAAAATTCGCTTTTATGAGAAAATCTTTTGCACCAAGCCGCATTGCTTTTTCCATATCTTCCCGTTGTCCAAGATTACTCAACACCAAAACCGGAATAGAGGCAAAACGCGTGTCGCCTTTTAATTTTTCAAGGATGACAAATCCGCTTTCCCCCGGCAGGATGATATCCAAAAGTATGGCGTCGGGTACGTGTTGCTCCAGTGCGGCGTATGCCGCATGTGCATCAATCACGCTTTCTACATTATACCCTTCCCCCAGTAATTTTTGCGCAATGAGCTCACGAAGAAACTGATCATCTTCTACGATCAAAATACTGACCAGTTGTGCTTTTACCCGCGCCGTTCCTTGCGCGGCATCGGTTTTGTTGGGAAGAACTTCAAGCACATGCGCAACTTTTTCAAGTACCTCGCTGGGATTAAATATGGCTTTAATGAGAAAATCTTTCGCGCCAAGTTTCTTTGCACGTTCAATCTCCACCGGTTGACCGGAATTTGAAATGATTATTACCGGCAAATTTTTAATCGCGGTATCTTTTGCTTTTTCCTCCAGTACCTGCATGCCGTCTTTTCTCGGCATGAGAATATCCAAGAGCACGAGATCGGGCAGTGTATTTCTCATTTTTTCCAAACCCACAACGCCATCTTCCGCACTTTGCGCGGCATAACCGGCTTTGCGCAGCTTCTCCACAAGCATTTCCCGCAAAGCGACGTCATCTTCAATGACAAGAATCATGGATTTTTGCATAGTGCTTCAATAGTCAGAGAGCGTATCTTCTTTTGGTATGCGACCCGCCTGTAAAGGCAGGATGAGCGTAAAGATTGAACCTTCGTTTTCTTTTGAGACAACGTGAACGGATCCGCCATGCCGTTTGGCTATATTTTTGACAATGAATAATCCGAGTCCCGACCCGGACGTTTGCATATGTATGACATTGCTTGCGCGAAAGAATTTGGTAAACAACCGCTCAATTTGATTCTGGGGAATGCCCACACCTTCATCTTGCACCGCTACCTCCGCAGAAACTCCATTTTTCTTTATGGTGATGGTAATAGTTTTGCCCGAGGATGTATATTTAATCGCATTGTCTACAAGATTTTGGAGCGCGAGCGCTATTTTATCCGGATCATAGACAAAAGGAGGCATGGCCTCCCTTGGTTTAACCAACCGCAGCAAAACGTTTTTTTCTTTTGCCGCAAGTTGGGATGTTGCCGCCACCGCTTCAATGGTTTTCCCGAAATCATTTTTTGAAAATGCGTAGCCGAAGCGCCCGTCCTCAATGCGCGCGACATTCAACAGATCGTTCACCAGTGCAATCATTTTTTCATTCGTATCATAACCACGCTGCAACAATTTTCGTTGATCATCGTTGAGCGCGCCCATATCACCTTCCGCTATCATGCTCATGGCCCACTTGACCGCGGATAGCGGTGTACGCAACTGGTGTGCCGCAATGGAAATAAACTCGCTCTTGCTCCGCGCAATCACTCTTTCCCGTGTTACATCGCGCAGCACCTTTACACTGCCTCGTATACGTTTGCCCGTGCCTTCGGCAGTTAGCGGTACGGTAATGACTTGTAATTCACGGTCTATCGGATATTGAATCACCACCTCCATGGCCCGTACGCCGGATTTTGCAAGACCCAACAATTTTTTATCTATCACACGAGCTTTGTCAGCGCTTAAGGGATGCGTAACCGCAACCAAAGACTGCCAGTATTTTTTTTGGGCATCTTGCGGATGCACTGCTTTACCGATAACACTTTTGCGTCCGATGCCCAGAATATTTTCCGCTGCGCGATTCATGCGTACAACCCGATGCTGCGCATCGTACTCAATAAGCCCAACCGTCAAATTTTCAATGATGGTTTCCGTGTGCGCTTTGGAACGGCGAATTTCCTCGGTTTGCTGCCGAACCTTCTTCTCCAAATCATGCGAATAACGCTCGGTTAAACGCCTCTTTTCTTGCGCGACTTTTTTAACGGCACTAAGACGTTTCTGCTCTTCCTCTTTGCGCGTCTTTTCCAGCTCTTCAAGGTCATCAATCATCAGATTGAGCCCTACAAACAATTCCGTAAATTCATCCTCATTCCGCGATATGCTGACACGTTTTGAAAAATCTCCCATTGCGGTTTTCTGCAAGAGTGGGGTAAGCTTCGCAAGCTTTCTTGCCGTGGTAAGCCGGTAATTGGTAAGCTCTTTTTCCGTGGTTATATCCCGAAAGACTACCACTCCGCCGTCATGCCCGCCCATGCGCATAGGCTTTGCGGAAACAAAGACCGGAAATATTCTTTTGCTCTGCGAAGCAAAATATATGGTTTTCCATTTTGGCGTTGTAAAAATACGCTTTTTTTGTAAAACAGTTGCACCGATACGACGTGTTAGCGGCAGCAATTTTTTCCCTTCATATACACGAAACGCGCGATCCAATTCTTTTCCCATAAGTTCTTTACTCGTGTAATCCAAAAGCAAGGTAGCATGCGGATTCACCGCGGTAATTCTCCCACTCGCATCAAAGACAATAAGCCCTTCGGCGATGAAGGAAAAGAGTGAGTCAAGATCGTTGCTGGAAGCGCGCTGCATTGTGGAAAAATTAAACTAGCCATCAATATCTTTGATTGCGGCAAGACATTTTTGTTGCAACACCGGAGGTATTTGCGGAAGATTGTGTTCCATGGCCGCATGCTCCGCCGCCCGTTGCATAACCTCTTCATCGGTTTCTGCGGTAAAAATAACATCGCAGTCAACACCGACATCTTTGCAGGTGAGTTGTTTCATAGGTACATAAAAAATGAATACAAAGATTGGTATTGCATTATGCGTGCAACCAATCAAACGCTTCCCTCTCTGTTGAAAAAAACTTGATGTTCTTTTTACCTACTGCCGCAATAACAAACGAGGCTAGAGTACGTACAAAAATATTACCGCCGAATATTGCCGCTTTTTTAATGCGCGGATTTTTTAAAAAATCCGCCCAAATTTTCCGCGCAGCCGAAGAGAATTGCGTTGACCGCTGAATGTCAATGAGTGCCAGCGAAACATGCTCTTTGTTGATGTAGTCCGTGCCCACATTGTGCAAGCACATCGCGTCTTCGGCATCAACCGGTTTGCTGATGGTATAGTAAAGTATGTTCCCGTCGCACATCAACTCATTGCCATTCGGGCTTTTAACTTTTTTCGTAACCATAGATAGTTGCAGTATACACCTTATATTTTCCTATACAATACTCCTTTCGCGCACGGCTTCTCGGTAGCGGCAGTAGTCACAATCTACGTGAGCATCCGGAAGGGTATGCGCGTGCAAGCATACGTGTGCTTGCACGAGCGTCTCTTCAATCCAGCCATCATTGCCTGTATAGGGAATAACCACTACCTCAAATTCCAATTTTCCATCAAATGCTTCCGCGTCTGATTTACCGTTGCAATACACAAAATATCCTGTATCAGAAACCGTAAAATTATCCTGCTGATGGCGCAAGAGCCACTGGTATACCTCCATCTGCCGCTTATAGCCGATTTGCCATTCTGCATCCAGCGTAACTTCTCCTTCTTTGCTGGTTGCTTTATAATCCACCACGTGCAGCTCTCCTTGCGCATTAACCCAGAGATCGTCAATGGCGCCAAATACGAGAAAGTTGGTCGGTGCATGCAGATGCTGTACGCCTACAAAATTTTCACGCCATTGCTCCATGCGCAGGTCTTGAAACGGCACCGCGTCAATACCATAGACCTGCATGAGCGGATGCGCTGTCTTTCCCGCGCGATGCAAATCAAATTCTTTCTTCAGGAGTTTATCCACGGCAGAATTCAAAGTGAAGGGATAGCCTGGAGGCCGCCCAATACCCAAGCGCCGATCAAGATAAAAACACCGCGGGCATTCCAAAAAAAGATCGATTTTTGACCGACTTAACTTAAAGGGTTCCGAACTATCAGGATTAAATATGTTTTTTGATCGTTGCGGTTGATAGTACTTACTCATACTTTTGTACAGTGCGATGTTGACACTCCGCTCTATAAAAAGCACGGGGTAGCGGCGCATGCAACCGGACCCATGCAGTATACCACGAATGTGTGTGGTGTTGGATACCCTGCGAAAAACACCCTCCGATTGACATCTGCGCCCATACATTCTACGATAGACTTACGCACTCTTGCACACCAGGTTCCGCGCAAAGGAGGTTTGCATGACCCGCTCACCGTCACCCTATGCGACGTACCTTGCCACGTTGTGCTTGGGCGGTTTACTGCTCACCTGCGCCGGCATCTCCGTCGACTGCGTACGGGAGAGTAATCGGTTCCTCATGCCTTATGTTGCCCAATGGGGTATTGCGGAACTCATTGGTGCAAAGTTGGCATTGGATGGCTTCGGCATTGTGCTGTTGGAATACACCTGGCACAGTTCCCACCAATCCCCAGTAAAACAAGCCTATCGTTTTTTGCTTGTGGTACAGAGTGCCGTATACGTAACTCCATGCCCGATGGCTGATTGCCCTCTAGCAATCCCGCCGTATCTCGCCGCATTATCGTTCCCCGCCGCTTCGCTTGAAGCGGTTTTTTATTCTTTGTGCATGCGCACAGCTGTTTCACAACGTAAATCATCCAAAATCGCAAGTGCGATTTTTGGCGTAACCATTTCTTTTTCCACCAAATCGTGTAATGCTTTTTCTTCTTTCTTAAAGATACCGCGCAGCACAAAGTTTTCTTTGAGTTCCTCTAAAAATGGATGCTGGACAATGAGTGCTTCCGCGTGCAGTGTTGATTGTTCTTCAAAATACGCATAGAGATCAAGTATTTCCTTAAACATAGCCTGCTTGGCGCTGCCGAAATTTTCCTAGATATCAAGTCGCGCGAGTTCTTTTTGCACTTTACGAGCTGTGATAGCCAGCGCGCGAAAGTACATATATTTATTCAATCGCGCGTGCTGATTTTTCATTTTTTTTGTGTGAAAAATTTTCCGCATGCCGCGCAGCAGCCATTCAAACCAGTCAATCTGAATAATTTCTTCAAACGGCTGGATGTCCGTATAACCTTTTTCAATTTGTTCAAGCTGGATATTCAGTTTATTGAGCACTTTTTTATACACCTGTTCGGAAACCTCGTTGTACGCAAAGAGATTGCGTACGGATTGTTTTTCTATGCCAATGGCATAGAGGCGCAGTACGTTGCTAACCACGTGCTCATCCTTTTCCACAACTTGCGAATAGTGTGTGCATGAATCCGCATAGCGCTCTGCAAAGCGTTGCTGCATTTTTTTATACAAGCGTTTATCAATATACCCTCTTTCAAAAAATTTGGCGAGATCCGCAAGAACGCGCACATAAATAATCGCTTTGCCCTCGTAGTATTCAATTTCCTCGTATGGCTTGAGCTCTTGCAGTTTCAGCCGCCGCATGAGCGGTTCCATAGTCGGCGCTTTAACAAAAGGGTAAAGTAGATGCAGCCGATGGTCAGTGCCGTCAGAAATTCGCGCACCGAGAGCACCGCGTGCCACCCTTGCGGCGTAAAATCCTCGGGTATGAACAGTACCATAGTAACCGCAAGTGCGGCGCGCAGACTTCCCCATGCCAACAAATGTTGCAGGAAGTAGGGATTGGCTCTTCCCGTTTCATCATGTTGAGCAATCTCGCGATCGGATAGATGGAAACGGCCCGTGCGAGCGCAACGCATACTACGGCAACAACCATGGGGAGAACGAGAAGCCCGAAATGAATCGGGATAGCGGAAAGCAACAATCCCAGCAAAAGAAAAACGAGTGAATTTGCGGTAAAAGCGAAGTAATCCAAAAACCGTTCCGTATACTCTTCAATGCGCGGCGACATTTTATAGCGCCCATAATTTCCGACAACCAGCAACGCGATCGTGGTGGCAATAATGGATGAAGGGTACACGGGCATGCCGAAGAGTGTAATATTATCTGAAAACAGATAACTGATGATAAACGTGAGATGTGCCACAACCATGGTGAGCGTCATCTGCGCATATTCATGTTTGGCATACTCCAGCAGTTTAAAAAATATACCACCCATAAAAATGCCAAACACGATACCCCCCCCAACCATTCCACCAAATATGAATATGCCTTGCAGCACCGAGGTCGCGCCGTGAAAGGCTGACAGCAAAAATTCCAGAACCACCAAAAAGAGCGCAAGTGAAGTTCCGTCGTTAAAAAAGTAAGAACGCAAAACTGTTTGCGTTCTCCATCACTCTTGATAGAATTTTTAACTTGGTCGCAATTACTGAACGAGGTGAGGAGCGAGCGAGCAACCAATCACCTCTGAATTTGAAAAAAGTTTAAGCTGGTCGGGGTGGCGGGACTTGAACCCGCGGCCTCCTGCTCCCAAAGCAGGCGCGCTAGCCAACTGCGCCACACCCCGTCAAAGAGGTGAACGCCAGTTCACCACTCTCAAACGTTACCACAAGTACAAAAACAAAACAACACTGGCAGTGTGCGTGTTGTTGTGTGGTGCCGAGGGGCAGAATTGAACTGCCGACGCAAGGATTTTCAGTCCTTCGCTCTACCACTGAGCTACCTCGGCTGGTGGGCATGGATGGACTCGAACCATCGACCTCAGCTTTATCAGAGCTGCGCTCTAACCACCTGAGCTACATGCCCGCGAACTCCCACACTATAGCAAGAAGCAAAATGTTGGTCAACCTGTATGCGCAGCTTGGCAAAAATAACTAAAAAATTGTAAAATTGCTATACTTGCGCCATGCAGAACTCTCACCACTCTTGCTCAAAATAAATAATGCCCTCTTTCTCCTGCTCGCAACATGGACTGTATTTGATTATGGGTTAAAGGGCACGACGTATCAACTGCTCCACCATAACGCGGAGGCGTTTGGCGCGAAGCTTGGCGGAGAATATTTTTTAGTTGCAAGTTTTGTCTTTATTTTTTTTATCATCATTGAGGTGGTGATAGGCTTCATACCAGGCCTGCTCATCCATCCTTTGGGCGGTATTTTGTTCAACCCGATCGTGGGCACTGTTTACATCCTTATCGGCAATGCGCTGGGATCGGCGATTGCTTATCTTGGAGGCATGTTCTTGTGCAAGCAAATTTCCTCAAGCAAACCATCGCGATTTGAAAATTATCTGCACACAAAAGGAAGTTGGGGTATTTTTCTTTTGCGACTCAATCCGTTAATGTCATTTGATCTGATTCCCTATGTTGCGGGAGTACTGCACCTTCGCTTCTGGCATTTTATTCTGGCAACGGTAGCCGGTATCACTCCCCTTGTATGCGCGCTTACCTATTTTGGAGACGCGGGGCATCCGAGCTTTTTAAGCAATTCTCTATCTTCATCATCATAGCAACCCTGCTCTACCTTGCAGATATTGCCGTTCACTACTCGGGTACACATACAAAATTACGTTTTTGGAAAAAATAAAACCACGGCAAATAATTGACAAATTTTTAGAAATGTAGCATTATGTGTGCAAGTTTTTTGTACACTCACAATGGGTTTTTTTTAGCACAGAGGAGAAAGAGATGGCTCTATTAATAATCGTACGCTACCCGCTCTCCCCCGCGGAAACCGCGCCAGTGTTGCCGAACCCGACATATCTGTCGGAAGAGATCTTGGAAATTGCATCGCATTTCCATGGGGGTGTGCGGTACATTCAGCACGGACCGATACCACCGAGGGTGGAGTTGTTGTGGTACGACACCGCAACCCGCACCGTTACGGACAGATGCGGGTGTATCGTAAACATTGCGGCTCCCGTTATGCGGGAGCCGCTGCTAGAAACGGCCGACATCATCGTTCGGCCGTAATGCCCCCCCCTTGTTCCTCTTTTCCCCGGCACTGCAAGCGCAATGCCGGGGAAATTTTTGTATACAACAAATCCGCCTCGTAGAGGCGGATTTGTTTTGATCAACTGAAAACGTGACGCAATCACACTATGCCAACTTCAGAAAAAACTTGTTGCATAGAATATATGCATTGTACCGCTACACCATAAAGATGTAGCGATCCTGCCAATCCTCCGTACAACAACGTGTGCACAAAAGATTATGCTTGGCAGGTCGACTGATATGTACTGCGTGACCACAATACAAAAAGCAAGCTTTTTGCGTGAGGTTGCGGCACGCGCACATCTCATCTCCTAGAAAGGAGGTGATCCATCCACAGCTTCCGCTACGGATGCCTTGTTACGACTTCGTCCCTGTTATCAGCCCTACCTTCTGCCGCAAACCTGCGACATTCGGGTATTGCCAACTTCCTTGACGTGACGGGCGGTGTGTACAAAGCCCGGGAACGTATTCAACGCGACGAGGCTGATTCGCGTTTACTAGCGATTCCGACTTCATGAGGGCGGGTTTCAGCCCTCAATCCGAACTGGGACCGGTTTTAAGGGGTTAGCTCCACCTTGCGGTTTGGCGACCCGTTGTACCGGCCATTGTAGCACGTGTGTAGCCCAAGGCGTAAGAGCCATGCTGATTTGACGTCATCCCCGCCTTCCTCCCCGTTGTGCGGGGCAGTTCTCTATGAAATGGGTAACATAGAGTAAGGGTTGCGCTCGTTACTGGACTTAACCATACACCTCACGGCACGAGCTGACGACAACCATGCAGCACCTGTCTGGCACCTTCGAAAGCGGCTCCGATTAAGGAGCTTGCAGCCAGATGTCAAGCCTTGGTAAGGTTCCTCGCTTATCGTCGAATTAAACCACATGCTCCACCGCTTGTGCGGGCTCCCGTCAATTCCTTTGAGTTTTAAGCTTGCGCTCGTACTCCCCAGGCGGGATACTTAAGGGGTTACCTTGAGTAAACGACACTGAAAGGGTCGATACTTCCAATGCCTAGTATCCATCGTTTACGGCGTGGACTACTGGGGTATCTAATCCCATTCGCTACCCACGCTTTCGTCCCTGAGCGTCAGAACCGTTCCAGTAAGCTGCTTTCGCATTTGGTGTTCCTGCCGATATCAACGCATTTTACTACTACACCGGCAATTCCGCTTACCTCTCCCGGCCTCAAGTTTGACCGTATTACCGGCGGTCTTTGGGTTGAGCCCAAAGATTTAACCAGTAACGTATCAAACCGCCTACGGACGCTTTACGCCCAATAAATCCGGATAACGCTTGAGGTCTCTGTATTACCGCTGCTGCTGGCACAGAGTTAGCAACCTCTTATTCCTGTGGTACCGTCACGCATTCTTCCCACAGAAAAGATCTTTACACTCCGAAAAGCTTCTTCGATCACGCGGCATTGCTCCATCAGCCTTTCGGCCATTGTGGAATATTCATGACTGCAGCCTCCCGTAGGAGTCTGGGCAGTGTCTCAGTCCCAGTGAGGCGGGTCGTGCTCTCACACCCGCTACCCGTCATTGCCTTGGTAAGCTTTTACCTCACCAACAAGCTGATAGGCCATAGGCCCCTCCCCTTCCGCCATGGACATTACACTATACAAGAATGCTCTATAAGACAATGAAAATTATCATCTACTTGTTTATTTTCATTGCTTCTAAGCACTCTTGCACACTGCAATGTCCATAGCTTTATTCACTCATCTTATGATAAGCGAAACTATGCGGTATTAGCCCCGCTTTCGCGGAGTTGTTCCCCAGCAGGGGGCAGGTTACCAATGTGTTACGCACCCGTTTGCCACTCCCCGATAAATCGGGGCGTTCGACTTGCATGCCTTAGTCATGCCGCCAGCGTTCATCCTGAGCCAGGATCAAACTCTCATAAGTGAAAGCAGATTCAAAGAATGCTGCCTTCAAAGAAATTGAAATTGGCGATTAAAGAGATTTGAACTCAAAAGTTCAAATTTCACATGTGATTGCTGTCACGTTTTCAATTGTCAAAGTTCTCGTGGCGTAAAAAAACCTCCCTTGTTGAAGGAGAGGCCACGCCGAAATTCTCAACAGTTGTAAGAATTTCCGCCTATACTCTCCAATATATACAAGAGTCCTGCAAAATTAACGTTGTTATGGTACCCATTTAGCTCACTAAGTGTATACCTATTTCAAATGCGTGTCAAGTACGTGTTTTCTCAATATTTCCCTCGCGATTTCCCGATCATCCCAGGGAACTTTTTTGCCGTTCGCGCGCATGAGCCAAGGTTCACAACCCTTACCGGTAATAACCACCGTATCGCCTTTTTTCGCTTCCGTAATTGCCGTATATATTGCTGCTTTGCGGTCTTCAATAATTTTCACATCAATCGGCTGTTTTTTGTGCCCGCGAAACTTTTTTTTATTTTCAATGTTGAGACTTCGCAAGTCCTGCGGACTTGCGAAGTCTGCAGATTGAAAGTTCGCGCCTTCCGCCACCATATCCATGATCTCACGAGGATTTTCATCATACGGATCTTCCTCGGTAATAATGACGCGATCCGCGTACTGCGCTGCAAGTTCACCAAGTCTTTTGCGCTTTTGCTTGTCTCTCCCGCCTCCCGCCGCACCCAGTACCGCGATAAGTGTTCCCCGTGTCGTACTTTGCAAAGCTGCGTAGATCGCTTCCAGTGAACGTGGCTCGTGCGCGTAATCCACCACCACAGTAAAATCCTGATCCTCGTCAATAAATTCCATACGTCCGGGGACAGTTGCTACCACATCAAAGCCTTGCCGGATATCTTCGTTTTGGATGCAGTGCGCTTGCGCTACTGCGATTGTGGCAAGCGCATTCGCTACATTAAAGATGCCGCCGAGGCGCAGATGAAAGGACGTATCTCCGACCATAAAGGTACTTTGTCTCTCTGACACTTCTTTTTTTTGTGCGGTTATTGTTTTATGAACTATTGTTTGGTGAGATATATTTCCATGAAGCGTAAAGCCAACTTTCTGCTTAGCTGGAAAGTGCAAAAAATATCGCGCGTCTTTTTCATCAAGATTGACCACGCTCAAGGATCGCGTATGTTTGCCAATCACGCGAAAAAGTTCGCCCTTTGCGGCGCGGTACTTTTCAAAACTGCCGTGCGATTCAATATGCTCGGGTGATATATTCGTCAGCACCGCTGTTTGATAATTAATCCACTTATGGCGAAATTGCTTTATAGCTTGGGATGAGGTTTCAATAATCGCTACCGTACACCCTTCCCGCACCATACGGCGCAAAAGTTTTTGCATCGCAAAACGACCCTGCATCGTTTGCTTGGTGTCGTTTAGCCACTCACGCCCCGCAATACGAAAAAGCGCGGTTGTGGTCATGCCGACTCTATAACCCGCCGCTTCAAACACGTGCGCCAAGAGTACGCACGTGGTTGTTTTACCTTTAGTGCCCGTAACGCCAATAACCGTCAGCTTGCGCGAGGGAAAGCCATAGAGCAGCGCGCCAAGAAAAGCCAAACTCCAATGCCACGACGGTTGCAGTGCGTGAAAAAACGGTTTGGGAATGATTTTTCTCCCCACATCAAAAATTATCATGGGTCAACTGTACCATTCGCTGTTTGTTTCGTCAAAAAAAATACCACAATAATGCGGTATTAGCGTGAAACGGCTAGCATAGCCGTTACCCCTCTCGTCTCTTCAGAACATAATGAGCGAATAGTAATCTGGCATTGCTCCGTCGCGCGTATGCGCCGCATAAGTCTATCCGAGGCTTCGCGGAGCAAAGGGGAAACTACACTCACTTCAATTGATCCTCGTTGCACAAAAAAAGTAAATGCGATCAAAAGACGACTATGTTCTTCCTGTGGAAACCGTTCAGTATATACCGGTACAATTTCAAGCACATTGAGTTCGACACCAACATTTTTCCGATCTGCATTTAAGTAGAGGCAGAACTCCGCAAAGTCGCCTATTTCCAAATGCACCGTGATACGTGCCACTGATTTGCTAATAGCTACATTTGAAACAGTTGGTTTTAATGAACCATAAATACACATAGCACTCCTCCTATGCAAGTACTCACCAGCTACAAAGAATTTTTTATCTTTCTGCTTACACAATAAAGCCAATATTTATTTTTGTCAAAAACCAAATCAAACGTCCCCGGATAGGCATACATCTTTCCGCCGAATCCTTTTTTAAATCGGGTGATACCACGCCAAGAATGAGATAAATCATCATCAGGCGCAACGCCACCAAAACTGTACCATTTCATTCCTATTGCTTTTGCTCGTTTCAGATTTTCCCAATGTAAAAGGTAGGGCGCCATAAAGTTGCGCTGCGTGTAATCAGACGCGCCATGCACATAAGTGACCATATCGCCAAACGTCCATAAAAGTGTTACGGCGAGCAGTATATCTTTGTCGTATGCGCCGACTAATTTTGCCTCATCAAAAGCCAGCATCTTTCCATAATACGATTTGGTGTGCAGGTGATAGCTTCCGCGTTCACTTGTTTGCTGAAATACTTGCCATGCATTTTCAAAATCCTGCTTGTGCATGTTCTGAACACACACCCCCTTCTTTTCCGCAAGATGTATATTATAGCGCGTCTTTTGGTGCATACCGGCAAGGAGCATCTCTTCGTCTTGCGCAAGATCAACCAACCATTCGTATTGGGGTTGCATGGCTACCGCATGCTCCGGCGCATGTTGTGAAAGTTGCTGTATTTTTTGCATCGGCTCGCAGCGTAAAAACACGCCTTTGTTGCCAAGCGACTTTTTTATTTCCGCAAAAAGCAAATTTGCCGCTTCGTTGCTTTTTTCTTCCTCTAAAAATATCGGTCCGCGTGGCGCGTAGCCGTACGACCAGCCAAAAGGCAATGGCAGTTGATACCACTGCATCACCCCGACCAAGCAATCATTTTCCCACACACCCAATCGCTCAACTTTCCAACCAACGTTTTTTTGAAACTCTCCCCACGCCCAGCTTTGCGTAAGTTGATTAAATGCATTGACCGATTGGATAAACGAATCCCATATTTCTTTGGCTGCAATTTTTTGTATAACCATACTTTGTATTTTCACTATTTTGACATCGTGGACCCGCTGGACTTACGATGTCGGCACATTGGTTTGTTTCCTACTTCCTGTTCTTACTTAAAATCTGCAACGCCGCTTTAACTCTCTCCGCGACATCCGTAACCTCCGCCGATACGTACGCCAGTGCTTCCCGCGCAGATGAAACGCTATAACCCAAACCCTCTAACGCTTCAATTTCCTCGCCCATCGTGCCTCCCATTTCGGAAGTTCCAACGCCGGAACCGCTGCTCTCCGTCAGCTTACCTCGTAATTCCAAAGTCACCCGTTCGGCGGTCTTTTTGCCAATACCTGATATTCTAGTCAAGAAATGTGTATCACCTTTTTGTATTGCCGCACGCAAGTCTGCAACCGAAGCAACTCCCATAACACCAAGAGCGGACTTTGGTCCAATGCCGGAGATGCTTAACAACTGCTCAAAAAATATGAGCTCGTCTTGTGCCGCAAACCCATACAACAAGAGCGCATCTTCGCGCACATGCTGGTGGGTAAATAGCATGAGTTCTTTTCCCACCACAGAATCGCGCAACGCACGGTCAGTTACAAACACTTGGTAGCCGACCTGCGAGGCTTCTACCACGAGAAAGCGATCATTTTTATGGGTAATGGTTCCGAAGAGCGTGTAGATCATAGGATTGTGAAACGAAAAACAAGGTAAATACCTTCATATAGTACCTTATAAATTGCTTTACGTCACACTTGACAACTTATCATATATATACTATCATGTTTTTTCATGTTCTTTCCACCATAGTACGCGCTAACGCGTACTTTCTTAAGGAGGTTCTAATGAGTGGTCAGCCGAAGAAGCACCAAGAAGAGAAAGTCAGATGTTTCATCGGCCCGATTGAGGAGGTCGTTGAACAAGTTGGTGTGTGGGCGCGCAAAATGTCCCACTACGTAACCGCCGAGGAGTTGCGTGTGTGGACCGAACAGTTCGGTTCGTACGTGCGAGACGAAGCGCACCACTTTCATATAAAAGGTGCGCTGAAGTGTTTTACCGGGTACCATGAAAAGCTTGTGCGCGCGTACGAGCGGTGGAAGAGGGTTCTGACAAGCCCCTGGTATGCAACCATGGAGTTCGGACATCCCGCGCAGAAGCGGCCCAAGAAGCACCGGGCGCGCAAAGGGCAGAGTGCGGGACATCAAGTCCCGAAGGGGGGTGGAAAGGACGACCCCAAAAAGAACGGCAAGTAATAGCGCAAGGCGGCGGTTGCCGACCGCTAACAAGCGCCTTAACGGGGTGGTGTACGTCGTCCTGTATACCACCCCGTTATTTAATGATCATTACTTTTGTGGAGCGCATTCACCGCTCCTTTTTTATTGTTTGTTGACATTATCTGCTCAAAAGCGTAGGATGCACATTATTGTTCTTTTTTCACACATTCTTTAAGGAGGGTTTGCCATGCCAGTAAGTAAGCGCTATATTTTCGCGGTTGCGACTATCGCAACCACACCTGAAGAAAGAGTAGTGCTCGTTCGGGAGAAGGAATCAAACGTAACACTCGGAAAGATTGAAGGTCAATTTTCGCTACCTGCGGGGAAAGTCAATCCAGGAGAAAAGCTATCCCGTGCTGCGGCACGAGAATTCTTGGAGGAAACCGGTTATATGTTGGTAGATGCTCACCAAGCGTTTACCTGTTGTTTTTTCAATCGGGAGGATAACATACCTCTCGCAAGTATTATAGTCTTTACCGGAAGTGTTCCCGAAGCACGCTCAAAGGACGGCGAACTCTTCACAACGTTCGCAGCGGTAGAGCATGTGTTATGCTCTGACGACATGCGACCACCTATGTGCCAGATTTTAGAATACTGGCACTATGGTGAGCAGAGAACGGAACCGCGCTATCCTTTCTCTTGCCGATGTGAGTAGGCTCTAGACCAGATACATGGAATAGATCCTATACATATAACCGGTGTATGATTGCCGGTTTTTTATACACGAATCGTTGTACAGCTACTTTCCGCCTTTTCTTCCAGAATAGCAAAAATCTCCCTCCGTACCGCATGCGCAATACCATACTCCTTTGCCGGTCTATGCCCGACCCATCCTCCACCATGCAACAGCACAAGTTGCTTGTCAGGGTGTATATGTTGAAACTGCGCCAGTTGACTGGCGCAGTTTTGCATAAAATTTTCATCAAGCGTTGAGGTATCTTTCGGCGCAAGCAAACTTCCGCCAATTTTGAGTATACGGATGTTCATTACTATTTGAGTAACTGAATGAGCAACGCGCAACCGGCACCCGTGGCGCCTTTTGCCAAGTACTGTCCTTCAATACTCTCCATGGTCGGCGCGATGTCAATGTGCGCCCAAGTGTACTTTTTTGCGAATTGGTACAAAAACATAGCCGCAGTAATTGCTCCACCTTTTCCGGAGAACTTTCCAACATTTTGCACATCTCCAACCGTACCTTTTATTTCTTCTTCATACTCATCCCACAGTGGCATCTCCCACACGAAATCCCCCGAAGCTTCACCGGCATCTTTAAGCTGCGCGATAAGCTTCTGATTTTTGGAAAAAACGGCACTCGCGCGCGCGCCTAATGCCGCCATGGCGGCACCGGTGAGTGTTGCCACATCAAATACTTTTTCGGGATTAAACCGCTTGGCATACGTAAGTGCGTCAGCTAAAATAACCCTGCCTTCAGCATCCGTATGGCCGATTTCAATAGTCATGCCCGAGAGCGACTTCAACACATCCCCCGGACGGTAGCCGGAACCCCCGGGCATATTTTCCACCGCGGGAATAAGTGCCACAATGTTCTTTTTGACTTTCATGCGCGCAAGCGCTGCAAAAACATGTATGACCGCCGCCGCTCCCGACATATCCATATGCATCCCCAACATCGCTTTATCGGGTTTTAAATTAACACCTCCTGTATCAAACGTTACGCCCTTGCCTACCAACACCGTGGTCTTGTCATTTTGCTCACCTCCACTATATTCCATGATAATGAACTTCGGCTCTTCCACACTTCCCTTCGCAACGCCCAATACCGCACCCATACCTTCCGCTTCCATTTGTTTTTTACCAAGAACGGTTACGAGCCCTCCGAACTTCTCACCAATCTCCCGGGCCTTCTCCGCAAGCAAGGTCGGGGTCATATCGCCACCGGGAATATTCGCCAAATCCCGCGCGCCGTTCACTTGTTCACCGATGATTTTGCCCATAACTGCCGCTTTCTTTAATTCAGGTGTTACTGCATCCACCACGAGCGACAATTCTTCAACCTGCGGCCAGCCGTCTTGCGGACGCTTTTTATAGATATGAAAATCATAATCAGCAATAAGTGATTGCGCAACGATTTGCTCAACGGTTTCCGATGTAACGGTTGATACAACATCGGAGATAGCCAGCGCATAGCAGCCAATTTTTGCTTCCTTGGCGGTCTGCATGATCTGACGGCAGAGCAGGAACATTTTTCGGTAATTCCATTTTTTCTCCTCACCCTTTCCGATGAGGAGAGCTTTCTTCCCACTCGGCAAAATAGCGACTTTGCATTCCTTTTCTTCGGCAGTAAATTCTTTTTTCGCGAATAGGGAAAGGTATGACTGATCTTTTACGCGTACTTTTTTCCAAAAAATATGTCTGGTGATAGATTCTCCTTTAGCCAAAACAAATACCAAAACCTGCGTGGGGAGCACATCTTTGAGGGTGTGGAGTGTTACTTGCATAGTTTAGTGCTATGGAAAATGAAAGTAAAAATATAGTTACATGCTCTGTTATGTGGTATGCGTACCAAGAGAGAAAAGTATTTCTCCTTCATCTGTCGCGAGTTTTTTGGTGTGTTCGCCGCCACTACCTTCCGTAAGAACTTCACACAGTGTACCCCTCAAAAGTTCATTTTCAAATTTTTGCAACACTGCTTGCAATTCCTTGCTTCGCGTCGTGTAATAAAGCGGTACCCGATTTTGTACACTCAATCCCGCTTCCCTACGTAACGCGTTGACCGTCCGCACCATTTCACGCAATAATCCTTCCACTTTCAGCTCATCGGTAATTTCCGTATGGAGCCATACTTCCACATCGTCCTCCCGTTTGGAAATCCACCCCTCACCCCTCCCTACGCCCGCAACAACTTTTTTTACATTAAGCTCATCGGCAATCAGTTTTTCGTATGCTTGCTTCAGTGCATAATTTGCAACCCGTACCTCTCCCAACACCTGCCGCACCTTAATCCCCGCTTCATTGCGCAACGCGAGTCCCAGCTCAACCAACTTGCGCACGCGAATCATATCCTGCAAGATTTTATCATCCCGGGGGTTGCTTGTTGCCTTCGGCCAGTCTTCAAGATGTACCGATTCTTTTGCTCCCCCAACTTCCTTATACACACGCTCCGCCATAAAGGGCATGGCGGGTGCCATGACCATACTCAAGGTGAGCAACGTTTCGCGCAAGGTTTCCAAGGCTGTATGTTTGTCAGCTACGTCATCTCCTTTGAACCTATCCCGCGAACGGCGCACATACCACGTGGAAAGATCGTTGATGAACTCGCCCAAAGGCCGCGTTGCGCGCGTCAGATCGTAGTCATGCATTTTTGCGGTCACCTCTTCAACCGTTTGCGCTAATCTCGCGCTGATCCATACATCCAATACCTGCGGCGTTGTATTTTTTCTGCTGCGGATATGTTGTTTATGATTTTTATATAAGGTATAGAAGCTCACTACATTCCAGAGGATCATCACCACTTTTTGCAGCGCTTCCTGCACGCCTTTGTCCGAAAAACGATAGTCCTCGCCTATGGGGGTGACTGCCAAAAGGAAATAGCGCAGCGCATCGACTCCGTAGGTATCAAATAACTCTTCGGGTGCCGTGTAGTTGCGTAATTTTTTTGAAAGTTTCTTGCCATCTTGCGCGAGAATCAATCCATTGACAATAACGTTCTTAAACGCCGGTTTATTTCTTCCCAGTCCGATGTCTTTTGTAGTAAGCGCGGTTGCCAGCACGTGCATCGTATAAAACCAGCCGCGTGTCTGGTCCAGCCCTTCGGCAATAAAGTCCGCCGGAAAGGTGTTTTCTACAAACTGCTTATTTTCAAACGGATAGTGCCACTGCGCATAGGGCATGGAACCCGACTCAAACCAGCAGTCAAACACTTCACTGATCCGCCGCATGGCGCCACCGCACGCGCAGGGCAAGGTTATGGCATCAATGTAGGGACGGTGGAGATCTGTAAGTTTCGCTTCTTTTGCTTGTGCAGATAATTCATCTATACTTCCCACGACTTTCTGCTTATCACATTTGTCACACTGCCATACCGGAATCGGAGCGCCCCAAAAACGATTGCGGGATATCGCCCAATCGCGCGCGCCTTCAAGCCACTTGCCGAATCTTCCCCCTTGCACATGTTCCGGCATCCAGTGTATCTGCTGATTGTTCGCGATAAGTTGATCTTTTACGTCAGTTACTTTTACATACCACGCATCCAGTGCCATGTAGAGCAACGGCGAGTCACAACGCCAGCAGAATGGATACGCATGTTCCATCACCCCCGCATGTACGAGTATATTTTCCTTGCGCAAATATTCAATAATATGTTTATCAGCGCCCTTCACAAACGTACCTGCCCAAGGTGTAACATCCGGAATGAATTTTCCTTCGCTCGTAATTGTTTGTATGATCGGCAAGTCATTTTCCCGCGCCATACGCATGTCGTCTTCGCCGAACGCCGGTGCAATGTGCACGATGCCGGTACCGTCTTCGGTGGATACAAAATCCCCCGCCACGACATAGTGAGCCTTTTTATACGGCTTGATAAAAGAGAACATCGGCTCGTATAATTTTCCAACAAGGTCTTTGCCTGTAATCTTTTCAATGATGGAACTTGCGAAGTTCCCGTGACTATACGCGTCAAGAAATTGAAGCCGCCCTGCAGATGCTTTTGCAAAAATAAACATCTCTCCTTCTTTTTCAACTTTCACATACTCCACATCCGCCCCAACCGCGAGTGCTACATTTGCCGGCAATGTCCAAGGTGTCGTTGTCCAAACCAAAAAATAGGTGTTCGGCTCGTCTTGCATTTTGAACTTCACAAATACCGAAGGATCTTCCGCGGTTTTATATCCTTGATTCACCTCAAAATTGGAAAGCGGCGTTCCGCACCTCGGGCAGTAGGGTGTTACGCGAAAGTCCTTGTACACCAAACCGCCCTCCCACAGCTGCTTGAACACCCACCACACCGATTCAATGTAGTCGTTGTCCAGGGTCGCGTACTGCTTTGCATAATCTGCCCAGCGTCCGACGCGCCGCAGCGTATTTTTCCACTCGTCTACACAGCGAAAGACACTCGCGCGACATGCGTTGTTGAACTTTTCAACGCTGGAAAATTCCGTATCCGCCAAGCGCTCAATGTCTTTCTTGCTCTTAAGTCCCAGCTCTTTTTCTATGAGATTTTCAACCGGCAAGCCGTGACAGTCCCAACCCACGCGCCGCTCAACCTTAAACCCGCGCATCGTCCAATAACGCGTTACCGTGTCTTTGATGACGCTTGCCAAAATATGGCCATAGTGGGGTAGGCCGCTCGCAAACGGCGGCCCATCATAAAAGCCGTACTCTTTGGCTCCCGCGCGTTGCGCGATACTTTTCTTGAATATCTCCTTTGCATCCCAATCTGCCAAAACTTCTTCCTCGGCCTGTGCAAAAGGATTTTTCTCCTTTTTTTGGTGCTGTTTATTCTTTTTTGTATCAGACATACTGCATCAACCATAATTGAAAAACCGTGCGAAGTCAATGCGCACGGCAGTATAATTTAGCGGAAAAGGGATTACGATTTTTCTGATACAACCTCGCACACCGAGGGCGAAGCAATGCGATACGCAACAATAAAGATTGAAGCGCCTAAGAGGAGTGGGCCAATAACACCAAACTCCAATCCGTTAAAAGGCAAAAAACCCAACATACGAACCGTTGCCGATAAACCAAGGATCGAGGAGAGTAGTACGGAACCGCATGAGGCACAGCCAATACCCAATAATCCGCTTACAACACCAACTATCCCAATACTCGCCGAGCGCGTTAACCGTGTGCGCACGCGAATATAGTACACGACCAGCGCGATATTAATCCCTGCAAGTATGGCCGTCAGCACAGTCATTATCTGCAATATCGGTGAAAGGTACGTACTCCAGTATGTACCGAGCGTCAAGGTAATGAGATAAAGTTTAGTGCCAATGTCAAATATAGGCGCAGTCAGCGTATACCACAATACCGATCGGTTCGGAAGCCACAGCGACAACACCAATATCGCGCACGCGACCGATAATGCCAGTACGGTATACATCGGCTTGCGAAAGATCTGAAAATTCTTGTTCATTATGTTGCGCATACTGGCACTATAACGCATAGCATCGTCTCCTTCAAGTAGCGTACGCGCATCTACTTTTATCAAACACATCTTTATGAAAAATCAACCTCCCCGAGATTACGTTTAGGATATCACCTGCTACGGCTATTTCACGTTCGCTTCACTTATTACTGACTTCATTCCGCGACCTTTATAGTCGGGGAATCGCGTTAGATTTTGGAATCAAACTGGCGTCATTTTTTATGCCATACAAAGCGGTACGGTTTTTGAGACCACACGGGACCAGCGTAAGTAACGCCAATGCGCGGAGTTTTCACGATCTCGCGCGGTGGCACTACAATGCCACTTTCTTCAATAAAAAGCCCTTCTGTAAGGACCGACCTTACGCCGTTGTGTGTTTTGTCGATCAAAAAATGTTTCGTGAGGAGCCCCGGCCCGACGACACCCTCCGCACTGCGAATAAGGATCGCCGCCGGATAATCGTGCGGGCCGGTTACAATATTGAGCATCCAGTGCATACCATACACGAGATACACATACCAATATCCCGCATCGCCGAACATCACCGCATTACGAGCAGTTGCGCCTTTGTGCGCGTGCGACGCTTTATCCTTGAAGCCGTCGTACGCCTCGACCTCTGTGATTGGGAGCGCGATCCGTTCACGCCCGACGACACGCACGAGATTTTTCCCCAACAGATCACGTGCGACCTCAACCGTCGGCCGATCAAAAAAAACCTGGGGCAAAACGTGATGCATATGCGCATTTATGCGAAATCTTCGCCATGTTCATTCGGGGTGCCGGAATTCGAACCCGGAGTCACCTGGCCCCAAACCAGGCATGTTAGCCGTTACACCACACCCCGTTTATACAAGCGCATTCTAGCACACTTTTAATCTTTTGATACTGTAAAGGTCAGCCCTTTACAGGTTATAAAAAGCAGTTTATCCGAGCAATTTCCAGTTCATCTCAAAAATATTCTTCAGCGTCGAAAATATTTTTTCGCTTTCTATGATGAGCGCTATCCGCTCCTCAAACGACATCACCGCGACTTTTCTTCCGCCGTCAAATTGATTTCCGCATCGAACGAATATGCATCGGAGGCGGTAAGTTTCATCGTGCGCAGGGAATTACGATCCATGCCCCGATACTCCCACGCGCGCGGCGTGTCGGAGGCAATGACCCGCGCCCATATTTTTTTCTCTACCCGTTTCGGCACATAATACCAATCAAAGAAGTCGCGGTCAAAAGAATCCGCCACTTCCGCGGTCGCCCACGCGAGCAATTCCCGGTCGGGATACTTAAGCGTGTCCTTGTACACTTCTTTTATTCCTTCAACCCCGTCGTAGTAACGAATAACCAGTTTCCGTTCGATCAGATTCGCGACAGAGAGAAGCTCCGGCAATAATTTCTTCAGCGCCTGTTTCTGCTCATCAATATGCTCCTCTATCGCTTTCGGATTTTCCGCGTAATAATACGTTTTTGCGCCTTTTTTCGTTTCACTCAACAAACCCCGCTCCTTGAGAAACGTTAACATGCCATACACTGTTGTCCTTTTAACCCCCGACTTTGCGGAAATTCGCTGCACGTTCGCCTCACCAAGCTCAAGTGCCGCAACGTACACTCACGCCTCTTTTTCACCAAACCCTATTTTTTTCAGTTCGTTTATCATGGTAACCTCAATATGTCGACAAAAAGGTCAACATTTTAAGTATAGTATACTTGGTATTTTAATCAAGCTTTACAACATTTTTTGTTCTCCGTGTATATAGCTTGTTGTATTTTTGACATTATTATTGACAATATTGACAAAATAATGTATTGCTATGTGCAGATAGTAGTTATTTACAAAAAACCGCCGGAGATTCCGGCAAGGAGGCGTCATGGGCGTAGTCCTAGTAATTATACTTATCGCCACCATCACTATTTTCGGGGTAAGTATCTTCCTCGAAAGGGTGTGGTGTGGGACCATCCGCACCCCGCGGGTGGAAGTGTGGATGGAGAAGGAGGATAGACAGGACCGTCTTCGGGCAGTCCTGTCCTTCTATAAAAAGTTCGAGAAGGATCATAGCAACCAGGAAACGGTTGCTATGATCTGCGAGCTCTAAAAAGAGCTCGCAGATCTCTTCAGGAAGTAGGGGGGGGTCAAGGGGGCTTGGTGAAAATCAAGCCCCCTTCTTTTTGTCCCGAAAAACCCCAAAAAAGGTCCGACCTTTTACCGCTTACAAAATAATATCTTCAAGAAATCTCACCCTCGCTTGTTTTTTGTGTACTCATTGTAGAAATTGCAGAAAAAAATCCGCCGAGGGATATTAGGCTGATGAGCGAGAGAGTTTGATAGAAGTCCTAACCAAGAGTCAATGCTCTTTCGAGTGCAATGTGGGTGAGCCACGCTGGACTCATACTTCCACATTTCTTCTCCAGAACTGCATCAAGAGAAAATCCAAAATGCATTTGCAATTGTTTGTAACACACCCTGTCAAACGGAGCAAGATTCTGCCGTGAATCTCTGAAATGATACCAGAATTCCCCATCCCAGACGAGCCAATATTGTTCCTGTTGACCCGACATGCTCTTGCGCACCTGAAAGCAGATCTCGCAATTATGCATTTCCACTCTCCTTCCTGCGGTTTCAACAACGGTTTATGCAGAACGTAGCCGAGAAATATCTTTTAATACTTCTTCAGCGTGGTCGGCAGGTTTCACGTTTTCATAGATTTTTGCCACATTGCCCTTGGGATCAACAAGTACCGAGTTGCGGAAGATGCCATCGTACTCCCGCCCCATGATTTTTTTTCGTCCCCACGCACCGTAGGCCTTAATTGTTTCCTTCGTGGTGTCGGAAAGCAGGGTGAAGGGCAGGGTGAACTGTTGCACAAACTTTTCATGGCTCGCCACCGAGTCCGCACTTACGCCAAACACTTTTGCTTCCAGTGTTTGAAACGCCGGATAGCTGTCACGCAGCGTACATGCTTCAGTGGTACAACCGGGCGTATGATCTTTCGGATAAAAATAGATGAGTACCCACAGCCCTCGATAATCGCGCAAGGAGTGTTCCTTGCTGTTTTGATCGGGCAAGGTAAAATTTGGAGCTGGTTTTCCAATGGATAAGGTCATACTACGGTTGTGCGGAAGTTTTTTTCGGTAATGGCATTGTCGGAAGTTGAGTAGCATCTGCCGCTAGCTTTCGCTTGCGTATGATGGAGAGCGCTACCATAAACGCGGCGGCATAAAAAATCAATCCAAAGAAACAGGGGGTGGTAAGCGGTGTTGCTGCCGGAATACCGGAACAAGCGATAAAGGATTCGCCGGTCGCATTGGATTGAACGTAGCGCACCATCGTAAGGGTAAAATTACCTGCGGCAAACAGCGTACCCGCTCCCAAAAGCCACGTGAGGTAGCGTTGGATGGTCGTGCGATTCTCTTCTTTGCGCAACACCTGGATGGAAAGCGCGAGTGCCAGAATAAACGCCAAAGCGCCATAGAAGCACGGTGTTACCACCGGATTCGGCACGACACAATCCCGCACTTTAAACAACGTACCCTCATAATGGTAAAAACGCAAAAAATCCGTTACAACCGTATACCATGCAAAAACCGTTCCCGCGAGTATAACGATCGTCTGCACGAGATACCATTTTCTTAGCGACCTATCCTCGGTTGTACCCTGTTCCATGTTATGGGTTTTATGAAGTAAGATGCTTCACCAACTGCAACACTTTGAAGTCTTCACGCAGCACATCAAGCGTATGCCTATTATACACCCCTACCGCCGGGTGGTACAGCGGCACGATAGTAACATTCCAGTTCTGCGGTACGCTAAGCCCCGAGCGTCTCCCAAACTCTTTACCGTCAGTTGCATAAGATGACCCATGCGCATTGCTGATAGGAACAATCTTATCATCCAAACCGAACCGCTCCATGACATAGCCCATGGAATAACGACCGAGCGTCGCAATGATAGGCGGACGGATAATGGCAAGCTGACGGTCAAGAAACGGTCCGTAGATTGCGATTTCTTCCGGCAACGGATCACGGTTGTTTGGCGGACGGTCTTTTACGATGTTGGTGATGTAAACATCCTCGCGGGGAATGTCAATGCTCGCCAAAAGTTCGTCTAAAATTTTCCCTGCGGCACCGCAAAAAGGACGGCCTTGTTTGGCCTCATTTCTTCCGGGCGCTTCGCCGATGAACATGATTTCGGCATGGTGATTCCCTTCGCCCAACACCGGATGCGAACCGGTTTGTATGCGCTGCTCATAGAGCGGCGAGGAAGTAAGATTCGCCACCTCATCGCGTATGACACGCAAAAAATCCGTGCGATTATCGTTTGTAGTCATGGTACGTACCCTTCTTGTTGTAAAATTTTTACTTTTTCTTTTGCACCTTTATTATAGCCTCCAATTGTTCCGTCGGAACGTATCACCCTGTGGCATGGAACATTAGGATTGGTATTTTTATGGAGGATGCTACCAACCGCACGATATGCGCGTTCGTTTCCCGCAAGTTGCGCAACTTGTTTGTAGGTCCGCACCTGTCCTTGTGGAATGGCGGCAACTATTTTGTATACTCTTTCACGAAACGAAAAATCCATACTACGCCGTCATTGTGTATGGTGTTCTTCCTCGTGCTTGCTTTCCCTATATACATCATACGCATCGCGAAAACGCTTTGCTGCTCCCGATGTAACAAAATGCATTGCGATCGTATCACCGTTTATTTCTTTTTCTTCTCCCTGCAAATCTTTCACAGTCTTTTCCACATGCAAAGGTGAGAATATCACGGCATATTGATACCGCCATTGAGGGTTGCGATTATCCCATCCCTGTATGTACTTTCCCGCATATTTTTCTATATTTTGCTTCGTTGCAACAGGGAGATTATTAAAAAGTGTTGTGGATTCTTGACCAAATAAAAACTCACTCTCTCCGTCCAACGGATCGGAAAGCGGCTCATGCTCAACGCCTTCATATACGGCTGTTGGGATCATAGTTGTAAGGTTATATAGTCTCTTCAGAGTGTACACCACCACGGCAAGATGTCAAACGCAAAAAAAGAAGGACGTTGGCATTGTCCTCCATGATATGAAGAAACGCGCTTACTCCTTATGGCACATCTGCAGATGCAAATTAAACTTTACTCTAAATCTTGTATCCGCGCCCGTACGGTGGAAATGTCGCATCAGATCCTCTGCGGTCAGAGTTCTGATTATGCCTCTTCTCCGCAGCCACAACCAGGTTGCGTGGTGGTTTAAATCGCCAAATGCCTCGGCGATTTGCGCCCGCATGTCCTCTGGCAGGACATCCCACCTTTCTGCAAGTTCAGGTCTCAAATATCTGACGCGTTGGCGGGTTTGACCGCACAACTCATGCCAATAGGCATGGTACTGCGGTTCCGACAACGGGTCATTGTCAATATTGCCATTGCGATGATTCAGATGATTCAGTGTAGATGCCATGATTCACCTCCGCAAGTGGTAATTTATGACTTGAAAAAGACCAACTAACTTTAGTGTACGCCTTATACAAAACTTGTCAAATTGACTTGATTCTAATCCCTACAGGACAATGATCCGACCCCATCACCTCGGATAAAATAAATGCATCTATTACCAGTTTTTTTGTTAGGTCATCAACCCAAAAGTAATCAATGCGCCAGCCGACATTGCGGTCGCGGGCGCGCGTTTTCATATCCCAGTAAGAATACTGCCCGCCCTCTTGGTGAAATAGTCGGAAGGTGTCCACAAATCCGGCTTCCACAAACCTATCCAGCCATTCCCGCTCAATCGGCATAAAGCCAGAATGTTCCACATTCTCTTTGGGACGCGCCAAATCAATTGCACCATGCGCGGTATTCAAATCACCGCAGAATATGACGTGTTTGCACTTTTTCCGTAAGGATTGGACGTAGCGCAAAAACTGTTTGTAGAACTCAAGTTTGTACGCGAGCCGCTCGGGACTCATGCCACCGTTAGGAAAATAGATGTTCAGCAGAATATAGTCGTCAAAATCACATTCCAACATACGCCCTTCTTTGGAGAGCAGATTTTTCCCAAAATCTGTCTTGACCACAAGCGGTTCTTCTTTAGTATACACCGCAACCCCGCTGTATCCTTTTTTTTCCGTTGCGCAATTCCAGTATGCATGATAGCCGTTTGTCTGAAGCACCGCATCGCTCAAAAGCGATGTATCATTGACTTTTGTTTCCTGGACACAAACGATATCATACAGCCCTTTGTCTATCCAGTTGAGAAACCCCTTGCGCTCCGCCGCGCGGATGCCGTTCACATTCCAAGAAAGCAGCGTTTTTTCTTTGCTCATAGTTTTTGCCCGTTAAGTAAAGAGCGATTATGATGCTAGTGCGATGATACTTGATTGTGCGGATAAACGCTGCGGAGAAAAATAGATATACATATAAAGATATCTTACCCTACTATGCGCAGCAACTCAATATAATAAATCTCTAGTGGGCTTTGCCGTTATTAAACTGGACGATATCTCCCAGTCTTTTAACATCCCAATCAGCCGGAATCACGCCGATCTCGGTTTGTTTATATTTTGTTGTATCTATTGTTGTTTTCATACTTTGATATTCAATTTTGATATTTTCATATCGTGTGGAATATAAACCTGCCGATTTGTCCGTAAATTATTTGCGTCAATTTTTCTTAACGAATACTGAAGTATTACATCTGCACTTCCGGAATGATGACCGAGAGCTCTAATGGTAGAGCCCAACCCATCTCTTTTTTCTTTTGTATTAACTGACTTAATTGGCACAGCTTGCCCTTTGTATTGAGCGACAATTAATTTACTCGAAACAATCGAAAAGAAAAAGGCAACTGATCCATCATAATTAGAAACATCGAAAACCACATCTAAATCAATAACTTTTTTATTATATAGAGGCAATTCAGAGTATTTTTTTATTGTGTCGCGAATCAGCTCTTGAAAACCTATCTCGGATATTTTCTGTCTTTCCCCATTTTTTTGAACGATAGAATATTTTTCTGGTGTAGCTGTACCCTTGTGTTTGAAGTGTACTTGTCCATTCGCATGCCATGAAATATGCTCGATTTCTTTATTCGTTTTACTTTTTCCATCATCCATAAACTTAATGGATGGTGTATATAAAATATCGCCGGTATATGTTTTTATAACAATTGTTCCAACGTTAAAAAACTTGTCATCTTTTTTGATAAGTACCTTATAGGAAACTGACTTTTTTATCTTTTCATCGGACATAATTATTCCAAATTAAATCCCATCTTAGCGAGATGATCCTCAACCTTTTTAGTAAGCGTTTCCACTTCGCTCGTAACTTCCGCCATTGGCTCGGCATAACGCTCGGCCAACTCTTTGACTCGGCCGGTGAGGGTCTGAGAGAGTCGGTCTATCTCGCCCAAAACTCGAGCGGACAATTCATCCATCCACTTGCGTTCAACAACCAAGGTTTTGATTTCTTCTTCGGTAAGAGTCGGATATTTAACCAGCACTTTTTTCTCTAAGTCTTTCTCGGCGTCTTTAATAGCTTTTTTGGTGTCGGCTTCTTTTTCAATTAACGTAATCCCCGCCCTAAAGGGCGGAGAATTTACTCCTATGGTCATGATTGGTCGTTGATGTATTGTCTGATCGTACTTTCATTCTTTACCCCTACACTTTCGGCAAAGTAGCCATCCGCCCAGAATGAGCTGCCCCACAAGAATTCTTCCAGTTCGGGAAATTTGGTTGATGCGCCTGTTTTATATTCCATGGACCAATCATGACAGAATTGCCTCCATTCGGCAACGTACGTTGCCTCATTCCGGGTCGCATGCATCTCCAGCCTTAAAAGGCTGGAGTATTCTGCGTGGTTAATAAAACTCGTATTTCATGCTCTACTGTTGTACTTTACTCTGTTAGAGAATTCCCTGTGTGGGTTGTCTAATGAGGATTGTAAATTGTTGGACTTCGCAAGTCCAACAATTACCGATTTTTTCGCTCGGTGGGTTGACAATTATGCTATTTCTGGTATAATAGCACATATTTTTTGCTCTTTCACTTTTTTAAGGAGATGACCGTGGATACGAGAGCTTTTGAGTATTTTTTGATCAGCGCGCTTATAGTTTCGCTGGTGCCGCGAAACTATATTTTGCCACACGCGGGAGGATTTTTTTATGTCTCGGCAGGCATTTGCATTTCCGGGATATTTCACACCCTCGGTGGGGTGCTCCTCGGCCTATCAAAGCCGGAGTGGTGGCCAATATACCCATTGGCTTTGGGCGTGTTGGTCACCACCTGCGCGCGTATGTATGCCAACACCCCGCCACAAGGAGGTATGCGGCGTCGCTGATGGTCGTTTTCATCGTTTCGTCATCTGTATATCATAAGGATCTCTCCGAAGATCCTTTTTTCTTTGCAAGTTTCTCTTATCTTCTCTATTTTTCTTCCTCTTTTCTCTTCAAATAAAAATTTAAGAACGTGGTAGGACGGTCGTCATCACTATCAAGCGTGTCATCATCTGTATATAGCGCTTCTTGACGCGCATCTTCCGCATTCCGCTCATAGAGCGATGTATCCAGCTCACGCAAAAAGAGTGATGCCTCTGCAGCGGATTCCCCTCCCCCATAACCCCGATGCAGCATCGGGTACAACAAATACAATTTTTTACGTGCGCGGGTTGCGGCAACATAAAAGAGTCGCCGTTCTTCTTCCAAGCTCGCCCTATCCTGAAATGATTTTTGATGCGGAAACCAGGACTCACGCAAGCCAATAATAAATACGACATCCCATTCCAAACCCTTTGCCTGATGAATGGTAGAAAGCACCAGTTGATGGTTTGGTTTCTCTCCATCCTCCTGAAACTGTTCGCTCAAACTGACATCGGAGAGAAATTCGGCAAGATTCGTGTAGCCGCTCGCAACAGATGCGAGATACGCAATGTCTTCCAAACGATCCCGGTAGTTTTCAAACGCCGTTTTTGCGTATTCGTTATAGTAGGAGTCGCTGACACACTGAATTGCTTCTCCGATACGAGGCTGTTGCGCGTCTCCCGATCCTATGTATTCGGACAAACGCGCAAGATGATTGAAAAAAGCCGTTAACGAGGATCGTGTTGCGGGAGGCATGCTTACCAGCAGTTCATCAACAGGTATGCTTGCATACCGCTCAAATGCTTGGACGCGTGTCCAGAGCTTTTGAGCGGCGGCAGGTCCGATGCCGGTGTAGAGTAGCAGAACACGCTTCCATGATACTTCATCAGATGTGTGGTGCAGGGCACGCAGATACGCCAAAATATCTTTTATGTGCGCCTGCTCAAAATACCGCACACCACCCCGCACAATATGGGGCACGTCGCGCTTGGTAAGTTCCATCTGCAGATCGGCCGAGTGATAGGTTGACCTGAACAACACCGCAATGTGATCCGCTGTGATGCCTTGGGATTTGAGCTTCTCCAATTCATCGGCGATCATTGCAGCCTGTTCCCGCGCATCGCGCACATGCACCACAACTGGCTTTTGTGTGCCGTGCGGCTTATCCGCTATCAATTTTTTTTCAAATTGCGCACGGTTATGATTGATGCTCTCTTGAGCTAATTGCAGTATTTCCGGAGTAGAACGGTAGTTGGTTTCTATGCGGAATGTGCGTGTATGGGCATACTGTTTTGGAAAGTCTAATATGTTTTGGATATCCGCGCCACGAAATGAATAAATACTCTGGGCATCATCCCCGACCGCAAGCACATTATTTTTTCCACCGCTCAATTCATACACCAGCGACGCTTGCAGGGCATTGGTATCTTGGTACTCGTCAATCAGTATGTAGTTAAATTGCCGGCGCAGTTGCGTTGCCGTTTGTTCGTGCTCTTTGAGTAGTTTCAGCCAGTTCGCAAGAAGATCATCAAAATCCATGAGACCCCCGGCACGCTTTTTATCACCATATTTTTCCGCAAGCGCCATAACATGCGGCAAGGCCTCCTCATTGAGATATGCATAGCGATCTGTAAACAAGTTCTCCAGCCGTATGCCCGTATTTCTGCTATAACTCATCATATCCTGCAGAACGGGTAATTTTGGCAAGATGGCTTTATGCTGATCCAAATGCAACTCCTTATACGCTTCTTTTAAGAGTGACTGGGCATCGCTCGCATCCATAATCACAAATGATGCTGGGTACCCCAAGAGATGCGCATGGGTGCGCAAAATTCTATGTCCAATGCTATGAAACGTCCCTGACCACAGTCCTTCCGCGCCTGCGCCTAACAAAGCCCGAATACGCCCAACCATTTCCCGAGCCGCTTTATTGGTGAACGTCATGAGCAGAATATGTTCCGGCAAAATCCCCTGTTCCAATAAATACGCAATGCGATACACAAGTGTGCGTGTTTTTCCGGATCCCGCTCCCGCCAAGACCAAGCACGACCCCTCGGCCTCTCGGACGACCGCTAATTGCTCGGGATTGAGTTCGTTATTGTAGTCAATGCTATCAACTTTCATAAAACACGCGTGATCCGAAACGCAAGTCAATATTGATAAGCGTACTTCGCCTTCTGCCTATTTCGCGATCCAAAAGAACCTTGAGCCGTTCAGTTTGATCGCTTGGGGTATCCGTAAAAGAAACCTGTATCGTCCAGTTTTCGCTCGTTGTTACCCTGTAAGAATCAAAAATGGGAAGGTCAATGGTATATACAGCCGCGCGCACATCCGATGTCCGCAGCAGCGCATCAAAAAGAATAATATGCGCGACTACATTTTTTGCTATAACTTGCGCGTCTCTTGTGGTGTTATCGGGAAGTTGCGGATTGGGAAATGGGAATGGTGTGTCAGGTGTTTTTGTTGCGGATGTTGTCGGCGTGCCGGTTGCGGTTGGCAGGGACACTTCCGTAATCGCGGCGATAATCGCATCAGTTGTCGTAGAATGCAGCTGCAACACAATATGCGGAATGGATTCGTCAAGGGAAGGATAGGGTCTCGTGGGGACAAAAAATACCACTCCTTCCGCCGTTACATACGAACTGCGGTCCGCAACTTGCACGAGAGCCGCGGGAGCGGTTTCTGTAATGGCAACACGGAGGCTGTGGGGCAATTCTTTGTGAACCGTAATCTTATCTATGGGAAATAACTGCTTGAGATGCTGTTCCAGATCTCTTTCCCGCAAGATGAATAATGCGTCACGGGGTATGTACCCATGCGCATTCCCTACATACAATGCGATTGCCTCTGTAATTTCTTCCGCAGTGGACAGCGTTACGCGCGAAACCTCAATGGTTTGCACGCGAAAAAAAGGCGACCACAGCAGTACCCACAACAGAACGGCAAACACGGCCATGAGTGAAAAAATATCCGCGAACAAGCGGATCGGCAGACGTTCCTTCGACCGAAAAAAAGGGTTGGTATACGAGCGTTTGACCGGCGTGCGTTCACGATAGCTATGTTTTTTTCCAGTGCGTAGTGGCATGGGTAGCAACAGCTTCAGCGGCAAGGTATGCGTAAATTGCCGACTTGCCAAATGAAATGATATGCGCATGTTGTACAGGTAACCCGGGCGCATGTACATAAAATGAAGTTCCGTGTTCATTTGAGGTGATATGATTGGCACGATAGAGAGCGTCCCCTGCAAGTCCGTACGTTGTTTTTACTACTGAAACACCCGCATGCAGCGCGCAAATGCGCGCATCGTCCTGATTTAGTACGGCAAGACCGTTTGCCTTGATGCGCATAAGCAAATCTTCGTATTCTTTGGCCTTTGTTTCCAGCGTACCAAATGCGGATAAATATTCGCTGGTAAGGTCGGTAAGTACGACGCAATCCGGACGTAAAAGACGCAACAAATACCGCATGTCTCTCGGTCGAGAAACTGCAAATTCAGCAATGCATACATCCTCTCTTTTCCCGCCAATCGCATAACGCAAGGCGCGGATCAAAACCGAAAACCATCCTAAAAATGATCCGCCTCCCGAAGGTATATCTACGATGCTCATCGGCACACCAAGTTCCGCGTTAAAGTTTTTCGGGCTTACCCGAACCGTAAACGCCTCGCCAAGCTTTTTGCCAATAGCTTCTTTGACCGTTTGTCGGTTGGTAGATCCCGACACCACCACCACATACGGTTCGTGATGCGCAAGAGAGAGTTTTGCGATTGCAAATAAACAATATTGTACGCTACGTTTCAAGAAGCTCATAGGGTTTGCATATATTTTTCTAACCGATCGCACGCTTCGTTGATATCCGCCTCATCACGCCCAAAAGACATACGAACATGTCCTTCCCCCTCCGGTCCGAACGCGCTCCCCGGCACCAGCGCCACACCTATTTTTTCCAGCAGAGTGAATGCAAAATTCCATGAGGTATCGTGAGCAACGTTGATTTTCGGAAAGACGAAATACGAGCTGTCAGGAACCTGATAGGAAAAGAGCGTGTCCATTCCATCAAGACGTTCACAGAGAATTTTGCGCCGATGCTGATAAGTTTTTTTAAACCGCGCAACATCTTCCTGTGCATTTTCCAATGCGCCCAACGCCGCATATTGGGAAACAACGGGTGCGCAAGTAATGAGCGTATCATGAACTTTTAAAATTTCGGCGATCACGGACGCATCGGAATGGATATACCCCACACGCCATCCGGTCATCGCATAGGCTTTTGAAAAACTGAAAATGCGTATCACCCGCTTACGATACCGGGGTTTTTGCGCAAGCGTCAGGTACGGCGTGTCCGTATAAATAAAGTCTTTATATACTTCGTCCGAGAGCACGTACAAATTATACTTTTCCGCAAGTTCCGCAAGTTGCTGTAATTGCTCCGCCGTATAAATGGTTCCTGTTGGATTATTGGGGTTGCAAAATAAAATAGCGCGCGTTTTTTGAGTTATGGCTTTTTCAAAGGCTTCAAAATTAAACCCCCAGCGATGATCTTCCACAAGCGGCACAAATACCGGTACGCCTCCGGATATTTTGATAGCTTCCTGATATGAGGTATAGGTTGGCGACGGCAGGAGTACCTCATCGCCTTCGTTCAAAAGGGACGCAAGCGTTGCGGTAATGCCTTCAATTGCGCCGGCAGTCACGATGATTTCCGTTTCCCAATCATAGTGCATCCCATTTCGCGCAAGATCGTGCGCAATCGCTTCCCGCAACTCTATCGTACCCGGAGCGAGCGAATACTTACTGACTCGTCCGGCACGTATTTCTCCCATGACCCGCTCCTTGATACTTTCCGGCGTATCAAACGAGGGGATGCCTTGGGCAAGCGATACCGAGTTTGGTATTTTTGATGCGGCAAGTTCTATCTGCTTGATGGGAGATACGCGAATGTTTTGTATGCGTTGTGCAAACATACATATACCTTATTTCTTTTCTATCTTTTGCATACCCATATACGGATGCAACGGTTTGGGAATGGCAATAGATCCGTCTTCCTGCTGGTAATTTTCCACCAACGCGATAATGATGCGGCTATTGGTCATCGCCGTGCCGTTCAGCATGTGTGCGTATTCTTTTTTTCCGTCCGCACGTTCTACCTTAATACCCAGGCGGGAAGCCTGAAATGTCGTGGTATTGGAGGTGCTGGAAATTTCCCCCCAAATACCGCGTCCGGGCATCCACGCTTCCACATCAAAGGTGCGGTACGCGACCGTACTCAAATCCGCCGTACAGAGGTCAACCACGCGATAGGGTAAGCCGAGTGCGGAAAAAATCTTCTCTTCCATGCCGATAAGTTCCTGGTGCATGGCTTCGGATGTTTCCGGCGTCGTATAGGCGAACATTTCCACCTTGCTGAACTGATGGACGCGGTAGAGCCCCTTGCTTTCCCGTCCGTATGCGCCCGCTTCCGTTCGAAAACAATGGGAGAATGCCGCATATTTTCTTGGCAACTCATGCTCGGCAAATATCTCGTTTTGATGATATCCGCACATGGCAATTTCCGCTGTACCGATCAAGCTCTTGGCATCTCCCTCCAAGCTGTATACTTGCGTTTCCGGTCCTCGAGGACTGAATCCCGCTCCCGCCACAATTTCATCTTTCGCAAAATCGGGTGTGGTAAGCAACGTAAATCCCGCTTCACGCAGCATATCAAGCGCAAAACGTTCCAGCGCAAATTCTAAAAGCACTGCTTCATTTTTGAGAAAATACGCTTTAGCTCCCGCCACTTTCGTTCCCCGCTCAAAGTCAATGAGATCCAACGCCTCCATGAGTTCCACATGATCTTTTGGAACAAAGGAAAACTCCGGCACATCGCCATGCGCGCGCAGTACGCGATTATCTTGTTCCGACTCCCCTATCGGTGCGTCGGGGTGGGTAAGATTGGGAATAACGGCGCGCAGCGGATCAATTTTTTCGTTCTTTATGCGCGTGAGCTCCTCTTCTCTTGCATCGATTTCCCCGCGCAGTTTTTTTCCTTGTTGCAGCAACACATCGCGTCCTCGCGCGTCCTTTTCTCTGCCAATGGTTTGCGCCAACGTATTACGCTCCGCCTGCAATGCTTCTTTCTCCCGCAGCAGCGCGAGATACACGTCGTACGTTTGCAGCAATTTTGGTATAGCAACGTTCTTTCTCCTGTTCTTGGCGTTTTCCGCAATTAAATCCGCATGTTCTTTGATATAGGCAAGGTCAAACATAGGGTAAAGGGTAACAAGGTAATATACTATGAACTCTATTTATTCCTGTTGCTCTTTTTTTGTGAGCAGTGATGATTTATAGATGTCCGGTTTATAGGGTTGCAGACGTATAATCGGTATGGGGCGATACTGCGCGGAGAGCCAATTGGCCAGCGAATCGGTAAAAGTTTTTTGATCGTATCCCAGACAAATGACCTCGGGCGCATGGACAATGATTACGCGATATACATCATCGGTATTCCCTAAATATGCCCCATCAACCCCCTGTTGATGCTTCACTGCGGCAAGGCGATTGTTTTCATTGAAAATAGGTTTTTTTCCTTTGACTTTTTGAACGGTCGTATCTCTCGCAACAATGACAATCAGTGTATCCCCGTGCGTTTTTGCCTGCGCAAACAGGTTGCGATGCCCTTCATGTAAACCGTCAAAGGTGCCGAAGACCATGACCCGCGTCTTGTCCGGCATACTATTTTTGCTTCAGCAGAGGAAAGATTTGCGCTTCACGCACGCTCTTATCAACCAGGTAGCTGAAGAAACGTTCCGATAGCCCGAAACCGAAAGTGGGTGGCATGCCATACTCCAATGCCTCTACATACTCCATGTCGGCCATCTGCGATTCCACATCTCCCTTGTCGCGCATGCTTTGCTGTTCCACAAAACGCTCCCGCTGATCAATCGGATCATTCAACTCGCTAAACCCCTTTCCCAATTCGCTGCCCGCAATAATAACTTGAAAGCGCTCCACGATGCGTTGATCGGCAGCCGATCGTTTTGCGAGCGGCTCAAGATACACTGGTACGCCAATTAAGAATCCTGGCCCGTCCAATGTCTTGCGAATGTTCTTCCACAGCGCATCAATCCCGCGCGCTTTCGTAAAGATCGGCATATCATACGTTACATTGTGTTTGGCAAGCGCCCCTTGTATTTCTTTTTCATTCGCAGCCAACGGATCAAGGTCGTAGTGTTTTTGCATGAGTTGCGTAAAATTATACGTCTTCCATTTTTTTCCTACATCAACGCTAAAACCACGCGTGGTGAATGTTGTCGTTCCCAAAACATTTTTTGCGATGGTGCGATACAATTCGCATACCATATCCATACCGACTGTATAATCGCTATACGCCATGTAAAATTCCAACTGGGTGTAGTCCTGCAAATGCTCGTGCGAGATGCCTTCGTTACGAAATATTCTGCCAATTTCAAACGTACGGGGCAACCCTGCCACCATGAGACGTTTTTGCCATAATTCACCTGCGGAGATGCGTAAAAACACATCAATATCCAACGCATGATGATGAGTCGCAAATGGGCGTGCTTCAGCCCCTCCGGTTGTCGTTTCCAACACGGGTGTTTCAACTTCAGTAAAATCTCTTCCCAAGAGAAAGGTACGGATGGTATTCCAAAATACCGACTTCTTTCTAATAAGCTCGGCTGTTTCATGGTGGAGCAATATATCAAGATACCGCTTGCGCAACCGGCTTTCCTCATCTTTGATACTGTACCACTCGGTTGGTATGGGTCTCAAACTTTTTGCCAGCATACGCCATGACTCCGCAAGCAAGCTTTTTTCTCCCACTTTCGTTACCATAGCCTTGCCCGCAACGTCCAAAAAATCCCCCAGGTCCACCGTGTCCAAAAATAGCTGATACGCATCCCCTCCCACCTGCGCTTTACGTATGAAAACTTGCAAGCGTCCCGTCCCGTCAAAAATATCAAAAAAAGCCGATCCGCCATGATTGCGCATAGACATCACGCGTCCTGCAATGGTTTTTTGCTCACCGGATTTCTCTAATTTGGCAAAATTGCGCAAGAGTTCGCCAAGAGAGTCTGTGCGGTTAGAAACGCTTGGGTACGGTGGCATGCCATGCTGCACGAGCGTCTCTATTTTTTTCATGCGTTCTTTGCGAATTTCAAGTAATGATGCCATACCACGAACGTCATCAATGTATAAACGTACGAATGAAAGTATACGGTTTTTTCAACCAAAAGTAAATCCCCTCACGTTAACCGTGAGGGGATGGTAAGCGTATGCTCAATTTTATATCATGCTATGTCCTTAACCGTATAGGTCATCTCACCGCTAGGAACATTCACTAGTATCTTATCACCCTTTTTCTTTCCTAAGAATGCTTTCCCGAGCGGAGATTCATGAGAAATTTTTCCGTTTATCGGATCCGCTTCATTAGCTCCCACAATATGAAACTCCTGATGTCCTCCATTGATGTGCACTTTGACGCGTGATCCAATCCCCACCATATCATTGGACTGCTGCTTTTGCACTACGGTCGCGTGATGCACCATGTGCTCCAACTCCAATATGCGCCCCTCAATAAAAGCCTGCTCTTCTTTCGCGTCCGTATATTCCGCGTTCTCCGAGAGATCACCCAACTCTTTCGCGCGCGCAATGCGCTGCGCTATGTCCTTCCGCCGTACCGTTGTAAGTACTTTGAGTTCTTCTTGCGCCTTAGCAAGACCTTCTTGCGTGAGATAGGATGGCATATAATAAATTTTTTGACTAGTAACTTGCACACTGTAGCGGTAATTTGAAACGCTGTCAAGACTTGCGAGTTCCGCCAGTATGAAGTTAGGGCGATGTTTGCATACGATGTTCGGCATACCATGCGAACACCTCTCTCGCGACCGGAACGGCAACACTACTCCCCTCCCCGCCTTCTTCAATGAGTACCGTTACGACCAGTTCTGCGTCGGTATACGGCGCGAATCCGGTAAACCAGGCATGGTTATCTTTGGTGGTATGCCATTGGGCAGTACCGGTCTTTCCCGCGGACTCTAGGGGAAGGAATGACAACCCGCGCGCGCTGCCTTCCGTTACCGCAGCTCGCATTCCCTTGCGAATTTCCGTAATCAAATCTGCATCTTGAGAAAAATCATGGAGTACTTTTAGCTCCCTGTGCTGTAAGATTTCTTGTGTTTCCGGATCACGCACCTCCGTTACAAGGTGCGGCTGATAGAGTTGTGATCCGTTGGCAAAGACGCTCGTATAGGCGGCGACCTGGAGCGGGGTCACGAGAATATCTCCCTGCCCGATGGCAAAATGATATGTATCGCCGATATACCACGGCTCCTGTTTGGCAGTTTCTTTCCATGCGGGCGTAGGAACAAATCCAGCGGCTTCCCCGGGCACGTCAAGAGCGAGTGGTACCCCCAAACCGAATAACCGCGCGTATCCTGCAAGAGCGTCAGGTCCTACCCCTTTGACAGTTTCGTAGCCGCCGCCGACCATATAGAAATACGTATTCACCGATTCCGCAAGTGCTTTCCGTAAATTTGTAACTCCATGTCCGCCCGCTTTCCAGTCTGGAAAAAACCACTGATTGATCGCAATGCCTCCCCGACTTAATACGGTAGTCTGCGGGGTAATAACGCCCTCCGCGAGACCCGCAAATCCGGTAATCAGCTTAAACGTAGATCCTGACGGATAGGTACCCGCAATAGCTCTCGGGAAAAGGGGTTGATCGGGATCTTGCACCAGCGCGCCGTAGGATTCCGCATCAAGCCCCGAAACAAAGACATTAGGATTGTACGCAGGAAGACTCACGAGTGCCCGCACAGCACCATTTCTCGGGTCAAGCGCAATGAGTACCGCGCGGCGTTTCCCGATTTTTTCCAGTTCACGAACCAGAGCCTCTTCAGCAAACCGCTGCAACAGCACATCAATTGTCAGGGTGAGTGTAGCTCCGGGTTTCGTCGCCTTTTCCGAAATTAACCGGTTCATGTTCCCAAATGCATCCACCTCATACGTGAGCGATCCGGGAGTTCCCCGCAGTTGCGCATCGTACGATTTTTCAAGTCCCGTCTTGCCAATTGGCGTACGCTGTGCAGATGCAGAAAGCTGATACTGCTCAATTTCCTTTGGAGATGGCAGGCCGAGATACCCGAGTACATGCGCGAGGGACGATGCTTGCGCGACTCCTGTATAGTCGCGCTGTTCTGAAACGTCCACGCGTATTTCAGGATGAAGGTAATAAGCTGATTGGGCGCGCAACATCGCATCGTAGGTGAGGTCGTCCGTAAAAGTAAACGCAGCATGTCCATCAGGAACATCCGTTTGGAGAAAAGCTTCTTTCACGTCTGCAGAGATGGGTGTAAGGCCTTCAACGAAGGTCAGCAGACCTTGCCGTTCGTTGTGTGTGGCGGGTATGCGTTGCGCATCTATCCGCAGTGCAAAATGCGCCCTATTTTGCACGAGTAGAACACCTTGCATATCATATACAAATCCGCGCGCCGCCGAAGTTGCGACACTGACCAACCGATTACGTTCGGCACGGGCAAGTAATGCGGATCCTTGAAACAGTTGCAGATATGCAAGACGCGCGAGCAGCACGCCGCATATAACCAAAATACCGCACCACACCAGCAATAACCGTTTATCGGAAAGAAAAATACCGATAAACTCCTGACCTTGTTTGTTTTCTGTTGCTTGCCTCTCGGCACCGGGTGCGGCAAACAAGTCATCCGCTTCGTACTGCGCATACGCGCGATAGATACGCATGGTTTTATGCAACCTCGTCGGTATGCGAAAAACATCACGAGATGCCATAGTGCAACTGATTACGATTATGCGTTGCGTTTTCCGTATCGGTAAACAGGAAAGCACAGCCGATACTGAAGAATAGGATCGTACTTATTTCTCCCCATGATCGGGCGCCGCCGACTACCCATGAACCGGTGATCCACATTCCGCATCCAAAAGAAAAAAGCAGTATGCGGCTCAACCAGTGTTCGCGAGATATCACCAGTATATTAAGTGCGTAAACCATACCCACAGCGCCAAAAAGCATACTGATAACCAATCCCGCGCGAGCGAGCGATAAAATCTCCAACGCCACGCATCCCCCAACCAAAACGGCTAACGCCGCATCAAGCCGGTTCCGTATCAGCAAAACCAAGCCGGGAACAAGTACCATGATGCCGCTATGCCAACCTAATCCTTCTGCAAACCCTATTGCTATGAAGAAAAAAAACACGCATGCCGCATACAGCATAAAACTTTTCAGTGTTGCTCCAGCCATAGAGATGCGGCTTAGGGAATATGTACAATAACGAGTTCGGAGAGCGAGGCAAATGATACATACGGCATCACCTTTGCTGTTTGAAACACTTCATTAGGTGGGTGGGTGATGTCTTCCAGACGGCCTATCGGCAAGCCGTAGGGTATGCGCTCATCAAGCCCTGCCGTAATAACCGCATCTCCCGCCGCGAGATTCAACGACATCGGAATGTAGTTCATTTCCAAACCCAGACCGGCAATACTTTCTATTAACCCGATCGCTTCTGTGGCAGTGGGATCGTCATGCGCAAGTGTTGCGGGTATGGCGCTCCGTTCTTCGGTTAAAAAAGCTACGGTAGCAAACATATCATGTACTTCTATCACTTTCCCCACCAAAAAAATACCTTCGCCGAGTGCAGGATCTCCTTGCGCCACACCAACGTTGCCGCCGACAGCAATCCGAACCAAAGAGGGATTTAAAAACGGCTCGCGTCCGATAATACGTGCCGGTATGAATTTCCAATCAGCCGATTCAGGAAGGATGCCCATAGCCGCGCGCAGGTCTTCGTTTTCGCGCACGAGTTGAGCATGCTTCGCCATTTCTTCACGCAACGCGCGCACCTCTCGGGAAAGCGTATCATTTTCCTCCCGAAGCTGCACAAGAGTATCATACTTCGTGAGAAAATCATGCGTACCAACACCTGTATAATAACCGATTTTAGAAAGTGGTATCGCCAGTGCATAGAGTTTTTGCTCACCTACGCTCAAGAAAGGCAGATAGAGCACGGCTAACGCCGCTAGGACAAAAAGAAGTGCGCCCAGCCAGCGATGGCGTGTTGAACGATGAAACGTAGGCATAAATAGGAATGCGCTAAAGCCATAGTCAGTAAGGCGCGAGAGGTTCGGCGAGGCGGTTACTGCGCCGAAGGAATGCTTATTTCCTTCAGCAACGCCAAATCCTGCAGGACAATTCCCGTGCCTCGGACCACAGCGGATAAAGGGTCGTCGGCCACATACACCGGCACTTTAACCTCCTGCGCAATAAGCTCATCCAAACCGCGAATCAACGCCCCTCCTCCGGTCAATACCATGCCCTTGCGATAAATATCTGCAACCAGATCCGGAGGTGTCATCTCCAAAACCTCTCTAATATATTCCACGATGCCGCGTACGGACCGCATCAACACGTCGCGAATTTCCACATCACCAACAATGATTTCTTTGGGAAGTCCCGTACTCAAATCTCTTCCCCGCATTGGCATGCTGATAGGTTCTTCAAGAGGAATAACCGATCCAATGCCTATTTTAATTTCTTCCGCCATGCGTTCGCCCAGTAAGAGATTGTATTTCTCCCTCGCATACGTTAGAATATCCCGATTAAACTCATCTC
>Ga0210012_1000233_pt1 | contig 72965 bp, 106 predicted proteins | sample CryGeymeta201504_FD_183974 | JGI IMG/M metagenome (GOLD analysis project Ga0210012, IMG submission 183974) | Groundwater microbial communities from Crystal Geyser aquifers in Utah, USA - Crystal Geyser metaG 2015-04 (SPAdes) (version 2) | ecosystem: Environmental > Aquatic > Deep subsurface >... | reverse complement strand
AACCTGACTCAGCAAATTCCAGAACCAATGCGATAGCAATATCACGCTCCGATAAGTCGCGTATGCGCCTCACCGTTTTGCCTTGCCTAGTTTCTACCGCGCTCACTGGCATGTTCACCTTTCCGTCAGAACGGTATTGCGTTAGTTTTGATGCTTTTCAACATCACATGCGCAGACTCTTCATCGACCGCTGGAATGCGAGTAATCAGACTGCCGCCCTTCCAAATTTCAACTCCGAACTCTTCATAAATACCGGCGCTGGTCGTTTTGCGATAGAACTTAAATTCCATGATTGCCTTTCCAATAGCCTTAGTGTTTAACGCCGCCAGCATGTAACCAGTCTTCATACGACGGGCATGTTCCGTGTTCAAAACATTTAACTGCAAGGCCGGTCCTGACGTATCCGCACTGGTTTTTCTCTTCATCCGTCATGACGGGCGATGTTGTAGAAATATGTCCGCTGGAATTCATGGTGGTCACGCCGGACTGTTCCTTGACATGACACAACCCGTCGACCATATTTGCCAAAAACATGGTTTGGTAATTACTGGCATTTTGTGTTTCTTTGGCTACAGCCGGTAATGCTGTTGCACACAACAGCACGGCAGCAATAATCAGTTTTCGCATTGCTTTCTCCTTTCCGAGTTAATTGTTAAGTTTTTTAACTGTCTATCCAACGGCACTTGAACTCTTAAATACCAAAGCATCATGCCAAAAAAGAACATCAATATCCCAATGTACATTGCATCTCTGCCGTAAACTCTGGCTATAGCCACATCTCGCATTGCTAGCTCAAACTGTTTTTTATTTTTCCAGCTTGCCTCGAACTCAGCAGTAAATTCTATGGATGGATTTTCATGTGTAAATTTATTTTCAGCAGTAAGCCTCGATTTAATTTCATCCATCTTGACTCTTGATAACTTGGAATCGGCGGTATTTAATATCGCTAAATTTTCATACTTTGATTCAAAGTAGAACATTATCAATAACGAATATAAAACAAGCCCAAGCCCGGTAATGGCTATAAATTTGTAAATATTATCTGTTGGAGGCTCTGGCAATTTCATTTAGTCACATCCTCACGCTCAACCAACTTCCGCACCTTCGCCACAACTGACAATCCAGCCTTTGAGGTCATCTTGCCCTCAGCCAGCGCATCAGCCTCCACCTTGGTCAATTCGAGTGTCAATCGCCCATCCGCACGTCGCAGCCTGATTTCCCCAGGAGTCGCAACAACCTGCAATTCGTCATCCGCTGTGATGCCAGCATTTTGCAGAACTTCCTTACTGAACGTAGTGCCCAGCGAGTTACCGATCTTTCGTAGCTTCATAATGTTTGATTGATTCGACATAGTTACATTGTAATCACAATGCGCAATTTATGCAAGCTAAATGTGCGCACGCCGTAATCACAGTTTAAACTTCAACGTCCGTTAAGGCAACATTAAACGCCGAGCGGAGCGATACCTTTGAGGTCTCAAGATATGGGAGTGTGAAATCGACAGAAGTGTGACCAAGTAAATGACTCACATCCTCAATATCAACGCCACTCTCGATCAGCCTGGTTGCGAATGTACGCCTACCGCTATGACTGCTCGCTCCCTTCATACCGGAGATCTTGTAGAGATGCCGGAACGTCTGCTCCAAGGCGTCACACGCTTGATACTCTTCCTGCTCGCCGCTCTCCAACACCCTCTTCTTTCGCACCAGCGCAAAGCCGCCGCCCCGATTCGAGAACAGCAAGGGAAGATCCGGCGATAGGCCGCGAAACTCTTCTGTAGCCTCCGGCAGCATGCCGATGTCGTTCTTGATGCGATAGGCCAGATACAACTCCAAGTGATGCACCAGAAGCTCGTTGGTCATCGGGAGCGTTCTGGCGACGTTGTTCTTGGTGATGAGCGGACGCATGCTGAGTTCATCACGCAACCGGCCCGATGGGAACATCACATCTCGAATGGTGATTAAGGCCAGCTCAGTGACTCGCAAGCCGCACGCATGCGACAGGCACATGACGAGCTGATTACGGATCGCTTCACGGGTGATGGTGCAGACTTTGAGGACGCGCCTGAACTCAGGCTTTGTGAGGATTCTTGCGCGTTTTTTGACGTTGATACGGAACATGGCCATGCTGTCTCTCCAAGATGGTGAAAGTGCGGGAATCAAGCGGATTCCCCATCAGAGAGACAAAGGCGTCTTTGGCCAGTGTATTACAGGTGGTTGAGCGACACAACGGAACCGGGGAAATTCACCATCACCTAAAACAAGCCGGCCCGTTGTTTTAGATTTCGTCTTTTTTCTAAAATAGCGGCCAATTGCCATCAGCCGCGTACCTTATGAAAAACTATACCGTATGAATAATTATATGGTGCATAAGCATTGCGCCTAAACGAAAGTCTCAGTGCGGATTTCGTTTAACGGGAATTCGACCATGAAATGTTTCGTATTGGCCGGCTGGTTGACAAACCAACCAATCTGCAAGGAAAGCTCGGTTGACGGAACGCTGATTTTGCAAGGTCGGGTTGCGGATTCTTTGTCTGCTGGATATTCCTCTACAGGAGGTCGCCGATCTCCATTCCTCAGGAGCCGTTCCATGCCACACCCAACAGCTTATCTTCCCGGCGATGAAGTCGTACTCAAAGACGGTCGCACCGGCGTGCTATACGCCCTTACCCAGAACAGTCGCAATCCTCTGGCGCGTGACAACAGCAAGCATGCGAACTGGTTCTTCATTCCCGATCGCGTCGGCACGCAGGGTATGACGGTCATCAGTCAGCCTTGCACTGTGGCTGAGATGGACATCGATCGGCGTACTGGACACCGCGACGGTATCTGGCCGAAAGCTTGGCATGTACTAGGATTCGAGGAGAGGCAGCGGGTGTATGTGATGGCGATGCAGGAAAAGATGTGAGAGACGGGCGTGAAAAAGCCTCGATCTCCAAAAGGAAGTCGAGGCTTAGTTTGTTGCATGCCAGGCTACATCTTGGGTGATGCATCTGACTCGGTTGCTGTGACAGCAATTTGATGAAGAGCGAAACGCTCGATATCGCTACTGCCTGCTTGCTGCAGATACGCGATCGCCTTTTGAGCAATTGCGTCACCTTCAGCGGCTTTTGTTTTCACAAACAAGGCGGCTTCGTCATCACTTGCAAAGACTTCCATCTCGTCTTCACGCTGCAACTGAAGCTCAACCTCGTCACCAACGGACTCGAAAACGCACCATCCTTGCTTTGATGCTGCAATGCTGTCTTCTTTTGTCCATACAACTTTGTTTTTCGTTGTCATTGCTGACCTTTCTGCCTCTCGGCTGTTTTGATCACCACCCCTTGCGAGATGGTGAATCTATTGAATTACATCCGCATCTCGCCGGGTGCAATTTCCCGTTCTTCATCACCGTTTTTCATGGCAGCTTCATAAGCAACTGAGCCCGGCCTGACGTAACGGATGTTCCATCCAGTTTCATCAATGACATCCTCAATTTCAGCAAGTTGAACTATTGGAGCCATGCCACATTGCTCTAACTTGTAGCCATGCTTATCCGTGTATATGAGAGTTCGACTGGAGGTCACAAATATCGGCTTCCCATTGCACTTAAACCTTGTTCGTTCCACGTTATTTTCCTTTCTCACCCGATGGTGAAAGTATTGATGCCGTTATATCTTGGGAGATGCGACAGTATCGCGAGTGATATTAAGTTGCGCCATAAGTTCCAGATTCGCCTTGGTCAAGTCTTCTTCAAGGCACTTCATTTCCCTGAATCCATCTCGACAGTTCCCAGACTGGAATAAGTAGAATCCTTCATCGAACCCACTATAGGCCCATCCTTCCGGGGCTATGGCACGACAAATGGTTTTATGATTGGACATTGGATTACTTGTCATAATTTTTCCTTCTCGCCTGATGGCAAATATGTTGGTTTACGCCATTGCTGGCGCAGCTATTGGGTTTTGCACAGGGCAAAGCGGCGGCGGAATAACATCTTCTGTAACCACCTCATCTGCAGGTATCCCACATTCACGAAGTTCGCATACGATGTGTCGACGAAACAATGGCAGATCGAAGAAGTTTGCGACTCCATCAGGGCACTCAGCGTCATAATGCATCTTGCCGCTGACGATCCAAACGTGACCGCCAAAACCCATCTTGTTTACATCAGATTTGGTTAAGCCGTCGGGCGGAGTGATTCCCCAATGTTTATTGAGCAACTTCCAATCCCACACGTCGTCGCCGCACTCATCTCCGTCTAGCCCAATCATGAAATTTTCATTACTGATCTCATAGAGAGTTTTACCGTAACCGCCCATCAATTTAATAACGGCTGCGGCGAAATCATCGCAAAGGCCGTTATTGATTTCGTAGAACGATTTAGCTTCGCCGCGCTCGATGTATTGCTGTCGAACCTGGCGAATAGCTTCAGATAGATTCATCTACTTTTCCTTTCTCGCCTGTCGGTTTCATGGGCGAGGAGATGGTGCATCAACATCGCTGCCCGCCCAGCACTGTCGCGCTGTTTCAGCAGCAATGCTATCAGGCACTCCCACTTGTTCGATCAGCCGTTGATGATGCTGAATCGCCAATTTAGCCGCACGTTCAGCAACATCCGAAATTTCGCGATCTTCGTCAACCTCGATTTCATCTTCAAGCTCCGCCTGGCCAGCGGTAGCAAGTTTCCAGTTTTGACTTTGCATACCAATACCATCAAGCATACGATCAGTCGCAACATAGACACTCAATTTGCCACCCCGAATTTCAGGCTTAATCATCGTGATGTAATCGCCGCTAATTTCACGATTAAATTCAATCGAGACGAAGACACCATCATCCTCAAGCCTGAAATCGCCATTAGCCGTTTCAAGATGCCCAATCTTTGATTCCTGAAAGGCGTCCGTCAATGCATCCAGCAATTTTCTTGCAGCAGCTTCAGACTTGCATTTAGAAGCCTGCTTTAATAATTCAGTAGTGTTCATATTTCCTTCTTTCTGCCATTGCTGACTGTCATCTCGCCACCCTCACGAGATGGTGGTAATGTTGGTTTACGGTCGCATCCCTGCGGATGCCTCAGCCACTTCCTTCAAGCCAATGCTGTCATGCGTTCCAAAATCATGGGCTTTAAAGCCGCCCACATTACCTTGTATGAATCATTCGACATTTCTGTCTCCTTTTATTATTACCAACCCTTACGAGATGGTGAAGTCGATTTAGCATAGTGACTGAATTTAACATACACAACAGGGAAAATCATTTCAAGCCAATTCGTGTGAATATTTGCCAAAGTCATTAACCCAATGTATGTTGAGATTTACTGGTAGTGCATAACGATGATCGAAGCCAATACACCAAAATACTGGAGGGAAAGATGAGCGGCCAAATGAATCTCAGCATCGACATGGGTAATGCAGCATTCGAGGATGATCCGGGCGAATTGGCAAGGATCCTTCGCTCGCTCGCAGATCGCGTAGAAAATGGCGTCTCCGATGGCGATGAATTCATCCTGTGGGACATCAACGGCAACAAGGTCGGCAAGGCCGAGGTTGTCGCGGACGCGCCGGCGGACGCGCCGTCTGCACCGTAAGGAGAGCGAATATGGGTTCCATCAAAATCAATGCTGCAGGTGCGGCGCAATGCCTGGTCGAGGATCACGAGATGTTCTTGGATGGGACTTGTGTGCCTGACACCGAGTCCTATGAAGCTGGGCTGGAAATGGCGCAGAAGGTGAGGGATGCTCTTGAAGATGTCCGTACACTGGGCGCAGCCATCGAGGAAGGCGATCCGCAGACGATCGCGGACGCTTGGCTGCGCCTCAAGCCGCAGGTTGAGGTTCGGACCGAGCCTGGCGAGAGCCCTGCATCGCCCATGACGCCCTAATCGTCAGAGTGCATGGTCCCTAACTGAGGTCGAGGAGAGCGATATGGAACTTAAAAAGCGGCAGATCATGGATGCGCTCAGCTATAGCGAACAGCATGATCCGGAAGAAAACGAACTGAATTATGAGTACGTCGATCCAGAGACGGGGCGGCAGTTCGCCGTTCGCGTCAGCGATGGGCGCCATTTGCTTGAGGAGATGCGTCCAACGGGGCGCTGCTTCAAGGAGATAGCGGGCTGTCCGGGGGAGTTGCACTACTGGACCGATGACGACCTTAAGGCGCTGATTGAATCCGTTGGGCCGAATGAGTTCGCCGCCGAGGCGAGAAAGAAAGGATTCGACCCAGCTGCGCAGGTGTTCGTCGGGGCCGGGCATAGCGTGAATACAATCTATTTCGACTCGCTTGACGAATGTGCGACGCAGGTCGTGAGCTCGCTCGCAGAAAACAAGTATTTCAGCCCGTATCGGGAGCTTGGTGACGATGAGAAGGCATCTCTCGCGCAAGCTGAGCAGATCAAGTCTGCGCAGTATTGGCAGTGGCGCCAGGTTGTTGCTACAGCCGCGCTGCGCGACTCAGGGCTGTTCAAAGGATGCCATGATATGAGTGGCAACCCTCTTAGGGATGACACCAAGGCTTGCATCCTCTCCTACCTGAATAGTCCGGGCCAGGAGCGATGGCACGATATTCGCGGGTTTCTCATCACAGCAAGCGCCACGCTCTGGCAGGCGTGGACAGAAAGCGACCCGAGCGCCCCACGATCGGGTAATGACGGATTCCCTTCCCCGGCTGCCTTGCGTGATGCGATCGTCCTCGCTATCCAAGCGAACCAGGACGAGATCGAGCGACGCCTTTCTGGTTGTGTGCGCCTCGAGCTTGAGGCTGTAGGCGGGCCTGAGGCGCCATCATTCACCGGCTAAGTTGACCAATTGTGCATATTTGTGTAACATAGCAATATGCACAAACAACCAAGCGAAATTTCCGAGCGCTGCGAGAGCCTTGCAGAGTTAGAGGTACTCCAAAATCGCATCCGAGTCGTCAATTTGAGCGGGGCAAGCCCTTGCACGGCCGAACCTGATGAGGTCGTGTTTCGTATTGACCGTAAAGGGGCGCTCGGGAATCCATACCATATGCGCACTCGCTCGATGCCGGAGCGGATGCGCGTAATCGCGCTGCACCGCAAGGATCTGCCGGAGATACTGAGTCAATTCCCGCAAGCGCAGGCCATAATCGACGAGATCGCGCTCGCATTATCGAGCGGTAAAAAGGTGGCGCTGGCATGCCATTGCGCACCCCTTCCCTGCCATGGTGACAATATTCGTGAGTACCTACTGGATTTAGTTAAAGAGGCAAATTGAAAGTAAATGCATTGGCCGCAGGTGCTCTATCCGTGTTTTTGCGATGTTGATATTTTTTCGCCCAACCAGTGATGGCGTTCGATGAGGTCTGATCCAATGCGTTCACCCAGATTCCATCCGGACGGCACCCTACCCCAGCATCCAGATACGATCCTTGTGTTCGGCTCCAATCAGCGCGGGCGGCACGGCAAGGGGGCGGCGCTGATCGCGGCGCAACGGTTTGGTGCGATCGAGGGTGTGAGCACCGGCCTGATGGGGCAATCCTACGGCATTCCAACCAAAGATGTGCGCATCAAGACATTGCTATTGCAGGATATCGTCCCCGGGGTCATCGAGTTTTGTAAATTCGTGGCCGAACATCCTGATAGGCGCTTTTATGTGACGCGCGTGGCCTGCGGCCTTGCCGGCCACCAGGACGGCATCGTCGCAACGATATTCAAAAACGCTTTTGATGCGACCCATTATGTTCCGGCGAATTGTTCATTTGCGGAGGAGTGGCGGCCATGGTTGGCATTCGAGTGATGAGTCGCGCTTTGGCGCAATGAGGGGGAGATATGAAAATTGGCGGGAAGTACAACTTGAAGGGGCAGTCGGAGCGGCTGGTCTATCTCGGGAAAAGCGGACATATGCGTCCAGGAATTAGGGCGTATCGCCGCGGTTGCCGGGGCGCGACCTATATGGGTTGATATGGAGGGGAAATTGCGCCGCACAGAGGCGTCGGGAGCCGACTGGCTTGATCTGGCCGCCTGTCGCATTTGCCTGGAAGCTGCCCAGGCTTACCTGCAGCCAACTGAAATGGAGGCATGATGCTTGTTTACCCAGTCATACATTACCTGAGCCGCGAGCTCGCCTTGGAAGAGGTCTGGGTGGCTCGAAGCTGTGGCGCTGAAGGCGTATTCCTGATCTCGCATCATGGGAACGACTACGAACTTATCGAAGTGGCGGCGGAAGCGAAGCTGAAATACCCGGACTTTCGTATTGGCATCAACCTACTCTCTCAAGACGCGATATTTGCTTGCAAACAGGCAAAGGTGGCTGAGCTTGATATGGTCTGGGCGGATGATATGGGAGTGGATTCTCGTGGGGGCAACCCTATGGCTGAATATCTCTCGCTTCTTGCGAGCGAGACCCCTTCCATTCAACTATTCGCTTCGGTAGCCTTCAAATACCGCCCTCATGAGCCCAATCCGGCACTGGCAGCCACGATGGCGCAGAACCTTGGCTTCATTCCGACCACAATCTTCTCTGCGACCGGCAGCGCGCCAGAGGTGCGGAAGATCGCCGCCATGTCGGCTGCCACCGGTGGCCAGCTGGCCATCGCCAGCGGCATGACGCCGGAAAACGTTCGAGACTACGCGCCCTATTTGAGCCACATTCTGGTTGCAACGGGCGTCGGCCTGGATGAATACCGGATCGACCCGGATCGATTGATCGCGCTGATTGCGAATTGCCAGGATAGCAATGGCATATCGTGATAGATTCATCGCAAATCGTCCATGGAGTATGAGTTATGACTGAAAAACATGGTGGCAGCCGACATGGCGCTGGCCGGAAGACAGAGAAATCCGGCAAGCTTGAGCGGCGGAATCTGATGCTCGATCGAAAGACGATCCGGCTATTCGAGCGCGCCGGCAATGGAAATATCAGCCTGGGGGCGCGCCGTGCAGCAAAGAAGATCGTTGAGATCGGCTGCTCGCTCGATGTTGACAGCGAGGATTGAATAGGCTGACGCAAAAACCCGCCAGAGTGTGCATCGTTGAGAGGCATGGCGGGTCAAGAATGAGAAGCCCCTCGGTTTGAGCATCACAGCAGTAGTCGCTGCTGGCTAAGCTTGAGTGGCGTTGTAGGCTGAATTGTAGCATCACCCAGCCTGTTGCCGCATATCGGCTATTTCAATTCCAGCTACCTCTCCAAGGAGAGGCAAGTCAATCACTAAAGCCCATCTGCTCCAGATTCGTCGATGCCAGTTCCAATTTGTAGCACCGAGTTTGTGTAAGTGCGCATTATACACAAATCGCTCCGCGATGCAACATTGTTTTTGGGGTATGATGTGTTCATCTAGCGGACAAAAAACAATTACTCTTTACATGATCAAATCCAAAACATTCGACAGCACATTCACTGGCTGCATAATCAGTACGAACGATGGTGTCGAACGCCACTTCATCAATGGCGCGTATGGCCGCGAAGGCGACCTGCCGTCCGTGATCAACCCGGACGGGACGCAACTCTGGTACATAGAGAATCCCAAGCGAGGGCAGATGCGTCAGCGAGATGCTGTGCTGCACCGCGAAAGCGATAAGCCGGCCATCATCCGAGCCAATGGGGATCAGATCTTCTACCGGTTCGGGAAGATACATCGTGACGGAGGTCTGCCTGCGATGATCCTGGCAGACGGCGAGCTCAGGTGGTATGAGGACGACAAAGTCATTCGCGTGAGTAAAAATTGCCCATGCCCATAAATTTGTGTATGTTGGGTAGTAATCCATCAAATTTGCAAAGTCATGTTAAAGAACAATTCCATCTTGGAGAGACCGGGGAGTGAGCCGTGCTGTGCCCAGGAGTCATTCGTCCGCGCGCAGATGCATATCAAGAAGTTAGATATTCCCATTACTCAGAAGCGAGCGTTTGAGCAATTAGGCTATCGAGACAAGCTTCGACTGGCTCAATTGCTCATTCAGCTTGCACGCAAAGAAGAGGAAGAGCAGAACCCCAAGAAGAGAAAGATAGCGTCTGCCTCCGCTCCATCCGACCCGGAGCTTATCCAATATGTGGCCGACAGACTCAAGAAGATGAAGCCGTCAAAGAAGGAGGCTCTCCTCAACTCAATCGGCGCAATGTTCCAGTTCCAGGGCGGCATCTCTGATGCCGACAAAGAGGAAATCCTCTCCGAGCTGGTGAGAAGGAATCACATCATCGTTACCGAAAACAACCGAATCGGCTATCCAGAATTCAATCCCCCTCACATCTACGACGAGTCGGCGGGGATGAAACCTTAAGCACGAACTTGGCTTTGAAGCCTTATTTAGATGGAGTTTAGAGCAATGACACAACCCACCAGACATAACGTCGGCGACAAGATCATCATCACGCCGAAGAATCTTGAAATCATGCGCGACAGCAATCGAAGCTGCGTCCATCCAAATTGCCCATCGGATGACTTTATCGAGAAAGCTTCGCGTTGCGCGAGCCGCGACGGCGTCGGACTGATCGGCGAGGTGACGCATACTTTCCCGCCTGGGTACGAGATCACCGCCAGATTCGGCGAGCGATCCTTTCATGTGAAGGATCATTGGGTCACGCCGCTGACCGCAGCCGAAGTGCGCATCGACTTGATCGGCAAGCTGGCCGCGGAGAACGCAAAAGACTTGTCGGACGCCGAGATCGAGCGCGTGTTCGGCAACGCCGTCCTATCGGGCTTCTGTATCGACCAGATCACCCGCGTGCGCGATGCCGGTGTCACGCTTGAGCAGTTGTATGCTGCAATCGAGCCGTCTGCGCCATCGGCTCCCCAGCCATAAATATACTTCAGCAGTTGTCAACCAGCGGTTGACAACTGCGCCCATGTTTGCAAGTTCTGTAGAAATCTGGCGACGCCTCAGAAGAGTTTGCCTATGCCGTCATTGATCTGCTGGAGAAATCCTCCAAAGCAGCTACGATCAAAGAACTGGTCTCCGATCATCTATTCGCTGTGCCTGTTATGTTAATTTTGTCGAATTCGACAAACAATAGGCTTTGAAACGCATCACTTTGTCGAATTCGACAAAATTCAGCCAGAATCAGCTGGTCAACCGAGCAGCCAGTTCGCAAACGACGCGACGAGTGTCGCGCCAAATAGGATGCCTGTGGCGTCCAGAAGTATATGGCTGATCCTGTCCGCGGATGTGATGAGCATCATGCGGCCGCTTTTACCGGAAGGAATCGAGCTGAGGTGTGGTTCTTTTTGTATATCTCGTACGGGAGCGCCCTGCCATTCATCGCGATATACACCCCGGGTGGCAATATCTGCGCCGCCACAAAGGCGCCGCCGATATTGAAGTGCGCGTCCGATCCATCCATGCTCCCCGGAACGAATGCGCCGGTCAGTACGACTGTCTTATCCTTGGTTGCGGCATCGATAACCATGGCTGTTTGGCGCATGGTGTCGGTGCCGTGAGTGATCATGATCCGATCAGCCAAAGATCTGGCGACAAGCCTTGCAAGATCGACCCGCTCCTCTTTGCTGATCTCCAGACTGTCCTTCTGGATGAATTCTGAGATGCTAAACAAGTCCGGTACTACGCCCGCGTCGCCTAGCACTTCAGCAACGATTGGGGCGCCTACATAGAGCTCGCCTGATTTTGGTGCATAACGCTTATCGATTGTCCCGCCGGTGGTAATGATATGTACTTTTTGCATGCAAACTCCATCAAGCCAATGGAATGGGTAATGGGGTGGGGTGTTCTTGTTCAAACACTTCCCACTGGTCGCCATGCCGATTGTTTACTCCAAATTGATCGGCAACTTCGAAATTCGAGAACGGGCCGAATACAGAGGCGCCCTCGCCGCCTACTCCGTTCGAAAAAACAGTGAAGTGGTCGCCAGATGGATCTGGCTGGAAGTTGTTATCGAGAGATTCCGGATTTTGCACCTCGATTGCTTCGGCAAACTGCCGCCCGTCCGCCAGAAGTTCGGCGACCAGTTTTTCGGCGGCATCTTGATTGACGGCCGCCTTCAGATCGAAACCATTGCTCAGCGAGCCAACAAATACTGCCTTCAACTTTTCGTCGTCAGCATGCTGCTTTGCGCCCGTGACTTTTGTGAGGTCAGTCATCATTTATTTACCCCCGAAACTGTAATAGTGCATGAAGGCAACATACGCTATTCATGGCGCATTGTGAAGTTGAATTTAACCGGCAATATCAGCCGCTGTGATGACATCAATATCGAGAGCGCCCTGCTCAATAATCCTCACCGCCTGACTCTCAATGGTCGACTCATACAGGGTGCGAATTGCACGGGCATTGCCGAACCCCTCTTCTTTGGCTGTAACCATTTGGGAGGTGATTAGCTCCACTTTCTCGGCCACTCCGGCAGCCACAACCATGCCTTCCGATTTGGCAATTCCAAGAAAGATATCGGTCAGCTCTTGTGAGGAATAATCATCAAAATTGATCACCCTGGAGAAGCGTGACTTCAATCCAGGATTGGAATTGATGAAGCGCCCCATTTCTTTCGTGTACCCGGCGATGATGACCGCGAATGAATCTCGACGATCCTCCATCTCCTTCAGGAGCGTGTTGACCGCCTCCTCGCCATAAGAGTCATCGCCCTTGCCTGCAAGACTGTACGCCTCGTCGATAAATAGCACGCCGCCCGAGGCAAGATGCACAATGGACTTTGTTTTCGTTGATGTCTGCCCAAGATATTCTGCAACCAGCGAGGATCGGTCTGATTCAATGACATGGCCGGAGTCCAGCAACCCCAAGCTCCGGTATATCTGCCCGATTAATCGAGCTACAGTGGTCTTGCCCGTGCCTGGATTTCCGGTAAATACTAAATGCATTGAGGGTTTATTGGTTGTCATCCCGGCGCTTTTGCGCATCATCTGCGCTTGGAAGAGGCACATCAACCTGTACACCTCTTTTTTGACGTTATGCAGCCCTGTCATCGAATTGAGCATATCCATTGCAGGGAATGACTTGCCAGCATTCGCAAGTAGCCAGACCGACGCTTCAGAACACTCTCGTCTCTTGCTTTCCTTGGCTTCGGCAGAAAGTCGCTTGTCGCTTTCGATTTGCTCATTCAGCTCTATAGTGCGCGCTGATATTTGAGAAGCGGTCGCGAACCTTGACACCCCCAGGATGCCAGCGTGATGGTCTAGCGATTTAAGCTGGGCATCAAAACTTTCATTGGAGGGGAGCGACGAGTTCACTTTGATATCGAATTTCAATCTCAGGTAATCGCTCATCTCAGCCCATGAGTTTGCAGGAAGCCTTGCCATCGCAGCACCAATACATTGGGCACTATTGACTGGGAAGCTTGACTTCTCGGCCACAAAATGGAGGTTGATCAATTCAGGTGGCTGATATCCGGCGCTTTTGGCGGCCAGTAAAAATTGCGGAAGGAACTCGCTATCGCAAAAGGCGCGCCCCATGCTCTTTTTGCCATCAGACTTTGCTGTCATGTAATGAAACTGCAGATTATTACTTCGCAAAATCGCCCTGCTCGGCGGCTCGATCTCTTTCTTAAGGTGGATATGAAGATTCATGTGTGGATTCGGCGTTTGATTGACTCGAATATTTTACTAGATTGAGGGAATTAATATTTGCCTTTCTATGCCGATGTGCATGGCGCAGGTTGCGGATCCCCTTGTGATGCGCCTCGCTGGCCGAATTCATTGCCTGTATCAACATCCAGTGCGTAGACTTCATCGACCATTCCGTTGTCATCCAGCCTGACGTGAAATGAAACCTTGTTTGATGAGGCATCGGGCGCATCGTCCGGATGCTTTGCGTAAACGACTCTCGTAATGTCTGCCGGGTCTGATGTATCCCACCCGTCGATGCCTACGATCTCCGATCCGGCGAAGTCATAGACCTGGAATTCCTGCTCGGCCAGGTCTAGCGGCTCAACTTCGGCAAGAGCGCCATCAGTCATGGATAGATTGATCACGTTTTTCCCATCCGCCCGGTATGATCCGCCGTCAACACCTTCTTGTAGTTTGGCGCCGAATCGGAGGATGTCTTCCTGGGTGGCATCAACCGGTACGCGAAGGCATTGCTGATGTTTGAGATGCTTAGTGATGGTGGAGGTCAGAACGATATTGACCAGCTTTGTCTCGGGTGTGCTCATATAGCCTCTCAATAGATTTGCGATGCGAATGTGGATAACATACACGAATCAGCGCCGATGGCAACTATGTCGAATTTGGCTATCGCACTTATTTTAAAGATGGCGTATGGTCAAAACATACATTGCCAATCTTCTATGGAGAGCAAGATGCCGAAATCAACATGCATTTCACCGCCGAGAGCGCTATTTCGATGTCCGGGCGGAACTGGACTGACGCGGCGATCGAGTTGCTACATACCGGTCCGCGACCATGACGCGCACAGACGCTTGGATTAAAAAGATCGGACAGAAGCGCAACAACCCATATCTATATCTGGATGGGTTGCAGGCGGCGCGCGCCGGCTTCGCCCCTGGCGATAAGTTCGATGTGCTGATCGACGGTGATAAGCTCGTCCTGTCAGCCAATAAGGATGGTTCTCGCACCGTCAGTCGCAAGATGCGGGGCGACAAAGAATTCCCGGTTATTGACATCAACAGTGGCGAACTGCTGAACATGTTTAAGGGCATGGACTCCGTGCGCGTCATGGTCAAGGACGACAAGGTTTACATCCTGCCGCTGGCATCCGAAGTGAAGAAGAAGGCGCGTCTGGCGCGTCTGCAGGCGAAAGTCGCCAAAGGGGATATGATCGCCATGGGCAGTCTATCGCATGGCGGCGGGATCCTTTCTCACGCGATCCACGCCGGGCTTGAGCGTGCCGGCATCAAGGCAACCCTTTCGTTCGCCAACGAGATCCGCGAAGACCTCATTGAGCAGGCCGCGATCAAGAACGATGCGTGGAACGGCGGCACCCAGATCATGAATATGCCAATGCAGGAGCTTGCCCAGGATGAGTATCTGCTACGGCAGCTGCCATTGCTTGAAGTGCTGGAGATGGGGCTGCCCTGCTCTGGCGCCTCACCGGCCGGTAAAAGCAAGCGCGGCCTGACAATGATGGAAGATCATCCAGATGTCGGCCACCTGGTCGTCGCAGCGCTGATCATCCTGGATCGTACTCAGCCCGCCTATGTGCTGCTGGAGAATGTCCCTGAATACGCTGATAGCGCGTCCGCGCAGATATTGCGGCACCAGTTGCGCGATATGGGCTATTCGACTTGCGAGGCGATTCTGTCGGGTAAGGATTTCGGGTGCCTTGAGAATCGTGTGCGCTGGTGCATGGTTGCTCACACCAAAGGCACCAATTTTTCCTTTGAGGATATCGAGCCGAAAGTGACAGTTGTGAAATACCTTGGCGAGGTGCTGGATGATATCGCTATTGATTCGCCAGTGTGGCGCGAGGTCGCCTACCTCAAAGAAAAGCAAGTTCGAGACAAGGAGGCCGGCAAGGGATTCGGGATGCAATTCATAACCCCGGAGTCCACCAGCGTGCCGACGATTCGCAAGGGGTACGCGAAGGGAGGGTCGACCGACCCTCGCCTTCGCCACCCGGAAGATGAATCCTTGTCGCGCCTGCTGACATCCGCCGAACATGCGCGCATCAAGGGCGTTCCACCGACCTTAGTTGATGGGTTGTCTGAGACGATCGCTCACCAGCAGCTTGGCCAAGGGATTGTCTATGTGCCTTTTGAGCAAGTTGGAAGGCGGATCGGCGAGTGTATCGCTGCATTTGCAGGTTGCGTCGCTGAGCCCGAGGAGGCGCCTCTGCATCAAGGGCGCTCCTTTGGGATTGGTTGATCATGAGAATATTTCAAAGGCCGTGAAAGTTTTTCAATGAATAACGGGCGTGTGAGCTTTTGTGAAGATTTTTCAAGTTTTGTGAAGATTTTTCAAGTATGATTGTAACGTCGCTATAGAATAAGTGATCGCCATGAGTCGGATCGGTTATGTCTACCTGATGAATCATCCGGGATTGCGATCGGTAATCCCGTTGTTGCATGAGCACATCGTTTCAGGCGTTACGCAAAATTTAATACGTGGCGCTCATACGCTACACCCTCGTTGGCGCAATGCCTGCCGACATCACCGGACATATGGAGTTCGCGCTTATTTATGAGTGAATGCCCATCCCTTTAATGGGGCTGGTAGTGTAGGTCCTCCAGAATCAACTGAAAGCGAGGTGTTTAATGAGTATTGATGTGGAACAAGCAGACGGCACGTTACGTCGTCAAGAATCTGTGACATCATCGGGCTATCTGGTCTTTGATGCCTCGGCCATGGCTGTGGTTGGGTGGTGGGCTGACCAGGGCGGTGCGATCCGCCAGGCATCGACGCGCGATGACTGGCATGTTAGGCCGGCGCACGCCGATGCTATGCGCGCGCTTGTCGACGAGTTTTCCACCAAAGCTCAGTTCGCGCAGGTTGTGCTGGATACTGCGCCGCCTGATCAGAATGCGAAGTGGCAGTACAGCGCATCACCCGACAATCATCGGGCACTCATTGTTGATGAGGATGATGGATCGACCATATTTGAGCTTCGCACGCCAAATGTAAACGCGGAAGCGATAGCGCGATCGCTGTGCGAAACACACAATGAGCACCCATATTTAACATCCCTCATCAACGCAGTAGATTGTGAGATCGACCTTGCATTTGAGAACCATTCCATGCCATTGATGGATAAGAGCCTTGGGCGGATTCGTGATCTGCTGAAGCCCCTACAAAGAGGTGACGATGTCGTGCGACATGAAGGCCAGCCCACCCCTACCCCATGAGCAATTTTGCTTGTCTTTCAATGACTAGACATCCAGCTTGGTTATATGTATGCTCAAATCGCAATGTAAGTAACCAACATACAAGAGGTGAATCATGCCGTTGATAACAAGGAATGTAGTGGGGGGGGTTGTAAAGGATGTCGCGCTCACTGTTGAGGCTGCAGTTGCAGCCGAGGCAAAAAAGATCGCCAGCGAGGCTGAGACGATCGACGAAAAGATTATTCAGGATGTTGTTCGCGCCACGGGCCCGGGCATCCGCCGCAAGAAGCGCGTCGCACCTTCCGAGCAGGCAGTTTCCGAGATCGCCCAAGCAAAACCGGTTCAAGCGTTTGAACCACCCCCTCTGGTTTCCCCGGAATTCGCTCTGCATCAACGCAGGCAATCCAATAGCCTGGATTCGCTCATCATGTACTTCATGAACAACGCGAAGAGGCCGCTGTTCATTGACGATGGCGAGAGCATGAAGTTCGTCGAGAAGGTTCCTTCCGACCTGGATATCGTCGCCATGCTTAAGACCGCCCAAAAGGAATATGGCGAGTTCGAGTTGGTGGGCAGCCCGGATTTCATCGAGCGTGCAGCGGTCATCGCCGGCCGGTATGGATTTAAGATTGGAAACGAAGACATGCAATCCCGCTATGAGCAGGGCGTGAGCGAGCGCCTAGCTCCAGCGCCGAGCCCTGCGCCATGAAGCACCGCCTGGCCGCGCTGGCGGCATGACCGGCCAGGCGGTGCTTTTCTGATTTAGCTTACGGTCTGTCGTATCACGCGCTGGACAAGAAGCGCATCAATCACCGATTCCAGATACCCTTAATTTTTCAATCAGGAAGAGTGGGTAGCCTAGCGCCATATGAATACAAATATCTGTTTAATCGGTAGTTATCATTCAAATTGCGGAAACGGTTGATATGAATGATAACCGTTGATTATTTGCGATTTATCATTCAAAATGTAAAAACAGTTAATTTGAAGGATAAATATGTTTTCACAACTATCGGACATGCAATCAAAATACTTTATCAATACGGAGCAGCTTTATGCGCTCTACCGTGATGCAGTATCTCACTCAATTGATTACAGAGGTGGGATGACTTGGAAAAAGGTTGGCGGCAATGACTACTTATATCGAATAATTGACAGGCACGGTAGGGCGAGAAGTCTTGGTAGAAGATCTGAAAAAACAGAAAAGATTCATGAACAATTTTTCCTGGCTAAGGCAAAAGTTGGTGGGCGGCTGTCATCTTTAAAGATCAAACTGGAAGAGCAGGCCCGGGTGAATGTGGCTCTTAAATTATCGAGATGTCCTCAAATTGTTGCGGACATATCCAGGGCTTTGGATGAAAAGGGCTTAATGGGGGCTGGAATTGAAATCATAGGCACTAATGCGCTATATGCGTATGAAGGTATGGCGGGGGTGCAGATACTTCAGGAGAGTCTTGAAACAAAAGATGTTGATTTGCTTTTTGATTCAAGATCAAAAATATCTCTAATAGCGCCGGAAACTTTCTCTTCAGATAGGATTCTTGGGTTGCTTAGGAAAATTGATAGCAGTTTCCGCGTGGTGGAGAAAAATAACTTTAGGGCTGTCAACGACGATGGATTTTTAGTGGACTTAATCCGCCAAATGCCTAATCCGCCTTGGGCTCCAGAAGCTTCTGGGCTTGGAGATGGGGATTTGGTGGCCACAGATATTTGGAATATGAAATGGTTATTGTCTATGCCAAAAGTGTCACAAACGGTTATTGCAAAAAATGGCATGCCATTCATGATGACAGTTCCAGATCCTAGAGCATTTGCTCTGTTCAAATACTGGTTGTCCGAAAGCGATGAACGAGACCCGAAGAAAAAAGGTCGCGATAGAACTCAGGCGTTAATAGTTCGCGATTTAGTGAATTTGCACCTTCCGCAATACAAATTCACAGAGAAACAGTTGAGAGCATTCCCGAGTAAGGTTGTCGATGAGTCTGGTTTTTGCGGCGGGATTGAATCCCTAACACCTACGCAATAGCGTAGGTGGTTCTTGTAAAGGAGCTGGTACCGGCACCATGACAATCATAGTGCCGGTACGTGGTTGTCTTGAGGTGCGTTGAAGTTCAGCAGCAAGTGCATGACAGCTTGCATCTCCTCATTGAGGTGAGCGGATGATACATAGATGTGTGGCGCATTCATGTTATGCCTGTTCTCTTTGATGTATCGAAGCGCCCCGCTTTCAGTGAAGAAAGTTGCGACCGTTTTCACTTCCTGTATCATTCCGGTGCCAATGATGGTCAACATTGAATCCATAATATCCGTATTTCCGATGTTGAACTCACGGTGGTTATTGGACATGTAGATAAGGGTCTGAGGCGTGACGGATGTATCATCCAGCGCCGAACTGCCAAATTCGACGGCGAAAGGAATGCTATACTCGTCCCAGAATTCAAAATTCTCGCGGGACGTACCGTAGTCATCCTCAAGATCTTTAAGGATCTCTTCAGCCTTTTCGATCGTCAGCTCATCAAGCGGGATATCAAGATACCCATTACCGTCCTTCAGGATCAAGACTTCTTTGGCTTCATTATTGAAGAGGGTGTCAATTCCAAATATCTGGCGGCGGTCGCGCACCTCGAAAAGCGGGAATGCTGTGGCGCGATTGTCCTGTGTGAGCATCTGTTCGCGGATGTCCGTAAATGTCTTGGGATTGAATTCCTTGTGGGTCGTGTATGCGGTGGTCATGTTATAAATCCCTCTCGGTAAGAATGTGGTTCTGAACATTGTTCTGATTAGATCATACACAAATATTTGCTTAAAACAATGAGATCTGATCACCCTTAAAGAACTTGCCCGCAGCTCGCTGTTTTTTTCGATGCCTCTTTCGAGCAGAATCTTCACCGGTCAGCATCTGCAGCGCATAGGAACATCTCGCCTTTGAGATGGATGCGTATTTCTTTACACGCTCGATGCCTATGAAATTAAACCCCTCTTCGATGGCCGCAAACCCGGTTGAGCCGGACCCGCAGTACACATCCAAGACGGTGCCGCCAGGCGGGCATACGAGACGAACGAGCCAGCGCATGAGCTTGATCGGCTTAACGGTCGGATGGTGATTACCACGCTTGTCGAGATTTTCAGCATCCCTGAGTGTGCTGCCGTGCCTGAACTGGCGGCCGGGATTTTCAAGCCCTAGATGGCGTTCCTTGCTGGGAGCTTTAGCGCAGAAGAAGAAGCGTGCGGCGCTGCCTGCGTCAAACCAAGGGGCGCTTGTGTGCCTCTGCATAAGATTGAAGGTATTGACTCCGCCTTTGGACGCTGACGGTTCAGTCCCGGTCACGGCAGCTTTGGCTCCATCGGACTGCGGGAATAGCCCAAGAACAGATTCGCTGCCATCATGAGCAAAATTGGCTGGCCATCTACCTTCCTGCCTAACAACTTGTGGTTGATCGCCACCATTCTTTGAGTAGCCCCATGTTTGCTCGTTTATATCGGACGTGCGGGCGCCACGCATCATTGTGCGCAACTGACCGGCATCTGCTGCAGCATCAATCTCCACCCTGCAGCCATCGATATTGAGTCCGCCCACCCCGTGCTCGGCAATGTTTTTGGCAAACGACTTATTCAGTGGTTTGCGGCAGACAATGATGGGTTCGTACGCCGGCTTTAATTGCGTCCCCCATCCATCCCATTGCTGCGCTTCTGCGAACATACCGGATTTATTGAACGCTTTGCTGATATTGAGGCTCTTCGGCATGCCCTGGGCATAGACCCACATGATGGTGTCGACGACCTCGAAACCAGCAAAGCGCAGCGACATGGACATCCAGTCCTGCGTGCGACTTCCGGCGAATACCAGCGCGTACCCTCCTGGCTTCAAGACTCGTAATGCCGCCTTCCATGCGGATGGCGATGGAACGAACGAATCCCATTTTTTATTCATGAAGCCACGCTTGCTATGCGTGAACTGATTGCCCAGTATCCATTCAGCCATTACTGCGGCGGGATCTGGTGCCTCAGATAACCCGTATGGTGGGGCGGTGACGATGCAGTCGATACTGTCTGGCGCCATACGGCGCAGCTCTTCTTCGCAAGGCGCGTTGCGAATGTCGAATTTTGGTATTGGGCTTTGCTGGGTCATTCTTTGATGTCAGGCATGCTCACCGCCCTTATGGGAAATGATGTCATCTTGCTGTTGACTCTCGATATTTGAGATGTGGGCCAGTAGATTGGAGACTGTGTCGTCGAACTCTTTTTCCAGGGTTGGGTATTGCCCGGTGCGGTAGCCAGACATGCACTGATCACACCATTCCGCATACCCGCGTATCAGCTTGGTGCTCCACCCAGTCGGCGGGTTGTGGGCAAGATCTGTCATGTTGCAAATCTTGTCTGCCATTTTCAGCAGCTTGGCACCGTCCGATAGCGCGCGCGCAGTCTCGACCTGTAGTCGTTTTCGTTCTGACTTTGGCAGGAGTTTGTTGTCAGTTACTTCGAGGACGATCTGCGTCACTTCAGCGCCGAATCGGGCCTCGATTTCAACGGGGTCCGTATGTTCGTCCTCGACAACGTCATGGAGTGCGGCGCCGCAAAGTACAACAAAATCGCGCACACCATGCTCAACGAGCTTATATACGACAGCCAGCGGGTGGTTGATGTAAGGGGTGATCTGGTCTTTTCGGCGCGTCTTACGATGCTCGTGCGCCGAGAATAGCAGCGCCTGCATAACGGGTTCGAGCGGCATGTACGCCTCCTTGCATTAGTGTAAGGGGCATACTAACACAAAAATGAGTTACATTGTTGGTGTTAGCTCGATGACTTGCTCGTCGCTGGCCTTGTATGAGAATAGATCGGATGATCCCTCTGTATTCCCGCGGCTGATGGAAGCCGCGATATCCTCAAGAGCCTGGGCATAATCCCTTGATCGGCCATTCTCGCTTCTTACTGAACTCTTGAGTGATATCTCGATCGACCTGGTAAAGCATTGTTTATCGCATGCTGAGAACATTCGCATCCCTTTCATTTTTGTGAGCGTACCTGTAATCCCATGGCGCCACCGGCTCTTGGTCGGACCATAGTCCGCGCCCTTTTCGCTTGGAATCAAGTTCTGCTACATTGTATCTGGTGTATTCGCTGCGTGTTTGCTGCTTTTCAGCAAGGCGCGTGTAATGCCACGCCATGCCACGGGCAACTTGTAGGTAGTTGGCGTCGATCCGATTCTCGCCATCCACGACATAGACGGTGCCAATCTCGCGCCCATACGTGGATCCCGGAAGGATGTCGACGACCACTTCCTTCCCGTACACTATTTCAGACAAAGAGCGCTTGGAGGCTTTGCCAAAAGCTTGGCCGCGGTCGACACAAAGGTCGTCGCGCCCCGTTTTTGAGTGGCAGGTTGTTTCCGGCGCATCAATGGATGCCAATCGAATGACATGTCGCCTGCGCACTTCGTCCAGGACAGTTATCGTATCGCCATCCGTGACGCCGACCACCTTCCCGTAAAGTTCGGCTGCACCAGCCCAACTCCCGGTGCCGGTTGCAATCATCAGAGAAGTGAGTGCTGCGACCTTTTTAGCGGTTCTTACCATGTGGCTCATCCTTGGGTTAATGGGTGAATTGAGGTTCATTAGCTTTTTCCATCTGATCCGCCACCAACAGAACGCGTCGTTGTGGCATTTCCTGATCTGCGGATATCTTTGTCCCTATTAGCACGCGCTCGGCAAAGGATAGATGCGGTGCGTGAGGCAGGGTCGTTGTTGATATCTGCATATTCCCGTCCGGCGATGTGGTGGCGATGATGAGGCTGGCGACTTTTTCCATACTCAGCCCAAGCGGCGAATCAGGGATGTCGTTGCTGCCAACAAGGCGGATTGGTTTTTCAATAAAGAAAGGGCCGCCCCCATTCAGCGCATCCATCCAGAAGTTGGACGGGACATTGAATTGCGGTGAAGCGCAATAACCTGCTCGATTGATTTGGCGTGGATATTCGTCGAAGTAGTAGTCCGCTGCGCGCAGAATCTCGTCCATCGCGGTAGCTTTCTTAAGTTCGAGACGGATGTCCACGATCGGCTTGTGCAGTAGCATCCCGAAAGTTTGTTCCGCCCCAAGCGCTCGAAACGGTACGAGTAGCAGTGTCTTTCCTGTGGGCATTTTTCAAAACTGGTTGATATAAAGTGTATGAGCAAAACATACACTAGCTTATCAATTTACTCAAGCGAATGCGCGATTTGCGATCAATATTTGATGTTGGTTATGAGGACGCGCGCCAAAGGAACTCACCTGACGGCCTCTTGTGTGTCGGGTGCGGCCAGGATGCCGTTGTCATGGGCGCATCTGTTCAGGGGCGGATTGGCTTGAAAACGTGTTTGCGCGAAGCGCTAGTGCAAGCGCATTGACTGCCGCATATAGTGCGTCAGTCGGCGTGCGGAACCCGCTGCCGGCCCCCATCACGGTATCGCCAACGCTGCGACCGTGCTGCAGATTGTAGCCCCAGCGAGATTCGCTAGTCTGAATGATCTCGATATTGTCCAGCTTCCTGCCATCATACGCAAAGACGACATCGCCCAAGTTGACGCTTCGCACTTCGCCTCGGATCAGGCCGGTGACCACAATGCCCCCGTCCTGAGATATTCCGCATACCTGCGCAACTTCGACGCGCTCCTTGTTGTGAGTGTCCGGTACGAGGACGAATGCGTCGTCTGCGACTTGCTCGGCGTGTCGGGCGATTGGCGCATAGTTCTTGCGGATGTACTCTTGGTACAGTTTGAGCCATTTTTCAGCGTGCTGCGGATCGCCGTGGTGTTCAATGCTCCCCCAGTTCTCCTTGCCATCGGTCTGGTCGTGAGCAAAGATGGCGGCATTGATCCAGTCCGCCACGTTTTGAGTCGGCATCTCGTCGACAATAGATGCCGACTCCCCCTCATCGTCCGCGCGGAATCCGAACGCCTCCAAGATGCGATCCATCTCTTGCTCGTCCTCGCGATCGAAGCCGAAAGCGTCCAGAACTTGTGACAGCGAGTCATAGGTTGATTCGCCATCAATTCTCTTTACGACATACTTTGGCGCCACGCCCTGCGCAGCCATGAATAATGGCTCGATCGAAATGAACTTGCTCATGATTGACGTCCTTGTGGGTGAGGGGTGTTTTTGTTGCTCACATGTTGGCCGGTTGTTGCGTCTGAGCAGCATAATACCAGTCGTTAGCGTCCTTCAGCGCATCATCTTCCCGGGCATAGCTATTTTGCACGATCCATTTTTCGCCCTGCGCCAAGGTCTCGACCTCGAACCATGTGTCGTTTTTTGACTTGCGTTCTGTGACGCGCATAGCCTCCGGGCGATAAGGTTTGATTGGAAGTGCCATAACCAGCCTGGACTCGACCGGCTCATTATAGCGATGTCCCTGAGCTAGATCCAGGAAGGCATAGACGTCGTAAGGCACCTCATCAGTGCTTTCAACGAACTCGCGTACGGCATCCATCGTAGCGAACAGACTCTGCGTTGTACCGACAAGCAGCCATGGATCAGTCTCCTTTTCAACCTCCATATAGCGAATGCGATGTCCGCCGACGATCGCCGCGATATGATCGTCCTTGTCGCAAATGAAGTTCCCTTCCCTTGCTGGGTACCACCAGGCATCGTGAGGCGTGAAGTAATATCTGGGTACGCCAGGCTCATGCTTCATATCGACCTCTGTGATGATCCGCTCAGGGAACTTGATCCCGTAGTCATTCACGAAGGTGACCAGATCCCCCGCCTTGAATTTTGGCACTGTCGGTTTTTGTGAGTTGTCCTGATTCATGAGAATCTCCTTATGGGGCCGGAGCGGCCGACATTCCTTGAGAAGAACATACACTATCTCGAATGCGCAATCAAACTGGTGTAGGGGCCAATGAATCATCCGGAGCGCTGATGGTAATCAGCCCGCGTTCTGCCAGGCGCCGCGCATGCTCGCAGCACTCATTTTTATCGCGAAAGAGGATCTCGCACTTCCCATTTTTGTAGTCGTACGAGCTGGCGCTTTGGCCGTGCAAGACTATCTGTCCATCGATCTGCTCAGGCAGGTCGCGGATTGATGCGACGTCATAGACCCTGCGTCCATCTGGCAGGTAGCATCGATCGTGGTCAATGGCGCGCCCGAGCGCCTCATAGTCGTCATAAGAGATTGTGCCCGACAAGAAGGTGATTCTGTTTCCGGTCACAGTCGCCGGAATCTGGTTTTTCCCACTTGGGATATTCCAGCATTTCTCGGTGTTGTAATTGATCTCGCCCATATTTAATCCCCAATCTTTGTAGTTTATATTGCCATGACCGGCGGCTCTGGCGGAAAAGGAATGGCCGCCAAGTGTCGTGCGGCAACACCTTTGAATTTATCTGACACATTGGCTGTCTGCATGGCACCCCAGAATTCGTTGGCCATGGATAAGGCCATTGCCTTAACGTCCTCAGGCTCGCTGGTGATGTCTGGGCAACAGAATGCGCGCTCAATGATCTCGCCATTTTCTGGCGCGTACAACATGGGCAGCATGTCATAGATGGGCGCCAAGGACAGGTCCGGGCGTGTAGGCGCCCCGCTCCAGAAGAACGCCAGATTGCCAAGATGCATGTCCGTGTTGCCGATCAAGCGGCCAAATATATGCGCGGTTCTTATGGACTGAAGGCATGCATCGCCGATCATGCCGTCGGCATGTAAGCTTTCAGCCGAGCTCACCCAGGATCTGTGCTGTCCAATGAACTCGCCATCGATCGCCATGAGCGACGCAACACACCTCCGGCCGGTGGAGGTCCGATCAAAACGCTCAGATTCCAAGTAGCACCGCTGCTCAGACTCGATGATCCGCGTCACCGGTGCCGCGATGCCGGCATTGCGCATCGTTTCTGCAGCAATGTGCTCAGCGATCAGCAGATCCCGCCAGCGGGTGGACAGTTCCGATCCGTAGGTGGGACTGAACTTCACGATGCGATCGCCCAGTACGAATTTTGGATGCTCGCCACCAGCCGATGAGCCAGGCGTAGCGGCGGACATAGATTCCAGGGCGATCGCATCGTAGTCACCGGTACGCACCGCAAGCTCTCTGGATTGGCGCAGCGCCATGGCGCCGACCAGCAGATTGCCTGGAAGATCTGAGCCATACTGCGCCATAGCGTACAGTGCGTCATCATCCGACCAATCAAGCAGGCGCGGACTTAAGCCTAACTCCTCGTTTTTGGCATGGCAGAATGCGCGCCCCAAGTAGCCTTGAGCGCGCATGTCGTGAAGGAACCACGGCAGTCCATCGAATAGTTGCGAACCTTCAATCGCTCGGAAAAGATAGCCTCCCCCGCTGATGGCAGTAAGCGTACCAGCCAGGCTGGAAGATCCGTCTCCGTGAATCTGATGGATCGGAATGTCCATCGGCAAGCTTTTAACATGACGTCCAATGGCATACGATATCGAGCGACCGCTCCGAATGATCAGCAGGCCGATCTCTGCATTAACCTCTGTGAGTGCCCGCGATACGCTGGGCTGACTCAGGCCGGTTCTTGCGGCGAGCGCAGGGGCTCCTATCGCTCCGCCCGCCGCAATCACGCCATAAACCAAGCTTGCATTTCGACTAATATCCGCCATTTACTGATCATTGGATTAAATTATGAATAGGATTATACGTATATAATCTTTTGTCATGTATAGATTTATTGGTGGTTATGGGCGCGATAGTGAATATCTTATTAAGGTGACGGAATACCTAACGATGGCCCGCAATCAATTGTCATGCCATGCGCATTCTCTTTGATTCAGACAACCAGCTTGGATGCGTTGTTGCCGGTTATGGAGCAGGCGGCGCGGCGGTTGGTGCGTCATCTTCTTCCCAGCACCATGAGCCCGCACCAATGGAGTATGCGTGCTCGATCTTTCCATCCACCTCAATGTCGCTACCCTTTTGACATCCTCCCCCACCTAAAGGAAGGGGATTCCTACGGCGCTACACGAGAGCAAGCTCTCCCGTAGTCGCTTCGGTGGGTTCCTGCTTCACAGAGCGCCTTACTTCGGCGACTTCTCCACAGGCTAACAAGCGATGCCCTCGCTCTAAAATATTGATTGCCCCGACTACGTCGGCGTTATTCTCATAGCCGCATTCCACGCACGCGAACCGGGCTTGGGTTCTGCGATTCTCAGCAGACACATGCCCGCAAGCCGGACAGGTCCGGCTGGTGTTTCGAGGGTTGACGGCCAGGACGTCTCCGCCTGACCGAGCTTGCTTGTATTCCAGCTGACGCCGGAACTCGCCCCACCCCTGGTCGAGGATCGAGCGGTTCAAGCCGGACTTGGCCCGGACGGAACGTCCTGGCACGGCCTTGGTGCCGCTCGCACTTCGGCTCATGTTCCGGACTTTCAGATCTTCGATCACGATCAGCGCGTGGTTTTTGCTGAGGATCGTGGAAGTCTTGTGTAGAAAGTCCTGCCTTACATGTCCGATCTTTTGATGCAACTTCGTTACTTTTGCTTTTGCTTTCTTCCAATTGCTGCTGAATTTAACCTTGCGCGCCATGGCACGCTGGTACCGTGCCAGCCGTGCTTGGTGTTTCTTGAAGCTGTTGAGTGGTTCGATGTGGCTTCCGTCTGAGAGCGTCGCGAAGCGCGCGATCCCGACATCGATACCGACGCTAGTCGATGCGGGATGCCTCACGTCTTCAACTTCACGCTCTGTCTGGATAGCGGCGTACCATTTACCCGCGACGCAGGAGACGGTGATGTTTTTTGGGGTGCCGAGAATGTCGCGGCTGTTGCGATAGCGTATCCAACCTAGCTTGGGAAGTTTGATACGGTTGTTTTTCGCATCAATCTCGAAGCCTTGAGGAAAGCGGACGCTGTCGGACGACTTCCCTTTCTTTTTAAACTCAGGATGCGCTGCGCGTTTCTCGAAGAAGTTTTTAAACCCGGACTGCAAGTTGCCCATTACTTGTTGTAGTGTTTGAGAGGGGGATTCAACGAGAAATGGGTATTCTTTTTTCCATTCCAAGAGCCACGCGCTCATCCCGAAGGCGTTGGTGAATTTCTCACCTAACGCATGTTTTTCTTGTTGGCGAGCCAAGGCTAGATTCCACACTTTGCGCGCATTGCCAGCGAAGCGACGCATGGCGCGTTGCTGCTCGCCGTTTGGCAGGATATGGAATTTGTAGGCTTGCAATCGCAACATGGCTTGTAATATACTCTGGTCTATGGAGAATATCAATAATATTAGACAAGGCCGCCATTGTGTTTTTAAGATGCATGTGCATCTGGTCTTTGTGACTAAATATCGAAGAGGCGTGTTCACTAAGGCGATACTTAACGACTTGCGAGTCATTTTTGCAAGTGTCTGTGCCGACTTTGAATCAGTGCTTGTCGAGCTCGATGGCGAAGATGATCACGTGCATTTGCTCGTGGAATACCCGCCAAAGGTGAGTGTATCGAAATTGGTGAACAGCCTGAAAGGCGCCTCCAGCCAGTTGATCCGCAAAAAGGGATATCCGAGTATCGAGAAGAAGCTTTGGGGGACCGCTTTGTGGTCTCCCAGTTATTTCGCGGGAAGCTGCGGTGGTGCTCCTATCGAGATCATCAGGCAGTATATCGAGCAGCAGCAAACGCCAAGCTAGGAGTAGGAACGCTGCGCGTTCGCGCTATCCATCCCCGGCATGAATGCCGAGGTTTTCCGCGCAAATCTGATAAATCTCGGATTCGTCTGCTGGATCCATATCGTTCATCCGAACTTCGTAGGCGTCGCTCTCTGGTAAATACTTGATGTCAAGGCCATTGAATATGCCATCACCCACCATAGCGGCGTCGATAGTCTCTTTGGTGAACATCGGCATCAGCCACCCGTTCCAGCGGCGACCATCAAGAAATCCAGGGGTGGGCGCGAAGTCGCCGTCAATATTCAGATGGGCTGCGCGCCACGTTGGTTTGTCAATCTTTGCGTTATAGGGGCGGTACAGTTCGTTGAACTCATACTCGGGACGAGATCGTGCAAAGCCGCCACCTTCGGGGAAATAGAAGGCCACACCATCTTCAAATTTTTCAATACGGACAGTATTGTTTGGGTATGTGCTACCCTTGTGGACGTAGATTTTTGGTGCGTTTTTATCGGAGGGCATCATCATCCTTTCATGGTTGGTGCATCACTGCGGATGTAGCTCATCCACTCAGCGGCTGAGGGGAGCGCCTTGACGACCACGTCGATAGCAGACGCTTCGCTGAAGTGGTCGATGAAGGACCCGTCCAGAATGGCCGCCTGCAGATAGATCAGGTCTGTCAATGTCTGCATGCCATGGATCTCGCCGATAACCATGATCGACTCCACGGAGTCCAGGAGTTCACGATTGAACCGCTCGGCATCGGCCTTGGTGTTGGGCGTTTGGTCGTAATCCGTGCTGCGCACAACGTCGCAGACGCTGGCGCTATGCAAGTTATCCTGCAGCAGCAGTTCGGCGTATTTTGCGTCGATCCCTGCCTGGTCGTCATCTTCGAATACGACGAAGTTGTCGACGACCTCATCCGACACGCCCTTGTTCACATGCTCGGCCCACGCCACGATTTTTGTCATGATAGATCCTTTTTTGTTGGTGATTTGAAATCAGCGGGAAGTTATTTCAGTCAAGATGACTTCCCGCGTTCTTACATACTTAGTGCGAGATATGGTTCTTCCGTCTCCGGTGTGGCGCTTGCTTGTAGCGCTCCGAGCATCGCCCTTCCATCGGACGCAGCCTTCCTCGCGCGGCCAAGTTGCGTGTCGAGGATAAGGCACTGCCTGCTTTTCCTGGCGATGAATGACTAAAGCGCCTCTTCCTTTGATGGGCACGCAAACTTCTTGCGACTGCCAAATAAGACGTGGCGGAATGGGTCTTGATGGAGAAATGGATAGCCAAATCCCAGCCACACCCCCTTCTCGGTCACCTTTTTGACAATAAATTCCCTGCATATTTGATGTATTACGCTTTCATGGTTGGTGAGTTTGCGCCGCGCAACTGATCAACCCTGTCACGGAGATCCGCTGCCTGTGATGGCAGAATGAAATCAGGCTCACAGTCGTCCGGGATGTTGGCAACGCTATACCCCTCAACGCTAAACCCATCGCTGCAATCTGTGGCAGCTTTTAGCACTTCCTCTTCCGAGATGGCAGCAACCCAAATGACGAGGTTGTCCGTCTCGTCGGTCCCGCCATTAAATCCTGGCAGGGTCAGCTCATAGTGCCTGAACTCAGGCCGAGGCATACTTGGCAGTGACGGCGTGCAGTCGTTCCCGCGCACATACTCCAGCTTTTCTTCGAGTGCAACTTCATAACCACCTTCTGCCGACTCCTCGCCGAAGTCAAGTCCAGCTATGGCGCTTCCGTTGTCAAGCATGCGCTCGATCGCGCCACAATGGATGTAGCTGACGTTGTTTCCTTGCGAGTCACCAATCATCAGATCGTCAAGCAAAGAGTCCTCGGCCGCATCATCTTTAATATGGCAGAGGGGCTCGCCGTCCTCGCGAAGGCGACAGATATGAAAAAGCGGGCCGCGCTCGGTCTCCTCCTTGTGCACGAAATAGTCGGTCGGGTCCATTTCAGGCTCCTGGTGTCAGCGGCTGCGGCTGCGGATGTTCGGCTTGCAGCTGTTCGGCTCGCTCGATGATCTGTGCAAACGCCTTATTGGCATCTTCCTCGTCGTCATGGATCTCCATCAGGTGCTCCATGAGGCTGTCTTTGATGGTCAGCACATCGTAGACTTCAACAAAGTTGTCTGACGCATAGACGGCATAGCGCCCATCTTTCAGTATCTCGTCGATCGCGATCTGAATGATGCCGGGGTAGTCCCGCGTGACACCCGCATCGATATACAGATGATCGAATGACTTCCCTGCTTTTTCGGCGAGCACATCTGGATGTATCGCCGGAATGCCGAGCGTAAAGGCAAAACTTGCAAGCACTTCTTCTGCAGTGCGGATGCTGGGTTCACTCATCCATAAATCTGACGGCCATTGGTCGAAGTGTGTGCACTCCAGTGAATCATCGTCTGCCTCGGCCTGGATATCCAAAAACAATTGGCTCCTGGATGGCGTGCCGTTCATAGCATCCCTGGATAAGCCCATCCGAACATTGAATGCCAGATTCCCGTCGACGGCATTTTGTGCAGCCATGAGCACACCCTTGATATACATCGAAGTGGCGATTTCCCCTTGCTCGATGATGCGGGGCGGGACAGTGATTCGCGTCTCGATCGACGCGGCGAGGTTATCCCCTATCCCCTGAAGCGTGGCGTTCTGGAATGAGCCTTCTTGGTCTGTTTCGTTGATGCCTGTTTGCACGGTGACTTTTGACATGACTTCCCCTTTATCTAGGTATCGAACAAGCAGCTTCGTTTCCCAAAGTTGGATTGCTTTTCCATGTGGCGACAGCTTTGCGGCAGGATTGATCAAATTCGACTTCCGCCTCTCGCCCAAGTCCACCATCCGGTATATCCGGATTCGAGGTCGCTATTGATGCCCAAAAAGCCATTTTTGCCAGATCGACGTCCGATTCATGCACTTCGTTCCCGTTCATTTCGCCCCCATTGCAATTTGTGTATGAGCAAAGCATACATAATGCTGCGGTTAAATCAATAGCGATTGATATAATCGCCCTCGAAGTTCAAATAATTTCCAAATTGTGTAAGATAGGAGCGCACAATGCATGGGGGTGGTATGCGGAGCGGTAGATTTTTTCTTGGGGTGTTTTTTTTCGCCTTCCTCGCGACGGCAAACGCGGAGGGGTTCGCGGAATGCAAAACATTCTTCCGGGATGGAGCTCCTCCGGCGCATCGAGAGATGCCAACTTCAAGAGCACTCTGCTTTAGTGAGTTCGCCGTTTTGCATTCTGGCGCCACAAAAACGCCGATTTACGTTGCGGAGCGCCTTAATGGCGCCAGAATCAGGGCAACCCAACTACGGAGAACGGATAGGTTCTTCGCCGACGCGCGCTTGCCCCGCGCGGAACGCTCCGAGTTGGACGACTACAAAGGTTCTAGTTACGACCGCGGCCACATGGCCCCCGCCGCAGACATGACCACACCTGAGGGTATGGCTCAATCTTTTTCTTTGGCCAATATCGTACCGCAGGCCCCGATCAACAACCGCAAGGCGTGGGCGAGCATTGAGAAGTCGACGAGGCAATACGCAATGCGCGCCGCAGGCGATATATTCGTCATATCTGGAGTGGTTTACGCCGGCGACCCTGTTCTGATTGGGCGGGGCGTGAGAGTCCCGCAGTATCTTTACAAGTTGGTGCATGACCCCGTGGCCGGAAAGTCGTGGGCGCATTGGATTCAGAATAGTGACACAGCTTCTGCTGGGCCGCCGATCAGCTACCGAGAGCTTGGCGCTAGGATTGGAATGGCTCTGATGCCTGGGCTGGAATGACGTGTGCTCTTGTCTTTGCGGTACTCATGACGGCGGATTTCATAGGTGCCACGCTACATTTCTGGTGATACTCCGTGGACTTCTAAAAATGTGCGCATTGACAAATGTGCAAATTTGCCCTATCATTGCGGCATGATTATTAGCCTGATAGACAAAATGACGCCACACCAGCAGATGTCTGCCATGAAGATGTCGCGAGACCCTATTTCCATCGCTCCACTTACGCTCGAAGAAAATAGGGTCGTGTCTGAACATCGAGCAAACTGGGTGCCGTGGATCCCGCCGAAAGAGGCGTTGAATGCCGACTTTATCGAGATCGTCCTGCAAAGATGGTCCGTTAGGGGGTTGGGGGCACCAGAGCCTATGCGGGCGATCAAGGTCCCTGTAGAGGCCATAATTGGCCTGTTCGAATTGCCGAATGAGCTGTCGTACTTTGCTCGCGGTGGGGATGTGTGGGCTGCATCGGCATTCGGCATCGACTTCATGCAGCACCCGATAGGATCGCAGGACAAGGTGACTGTGATCGGCTTCGGATCCGATGAGCAAGATGGCGCATCGGATTGGTGCAGCCTAAATCACGATCTACTGTTGCAGTGGCAGAAGAATGCGCCGGTCGATAACAGCGGAAGAACGTCGCCTATGGACTTGTGCGAGTATTTGAAGACGCGAGATATGCGCCCGTCCGAGTTCGCTTGGCGCCAAGCGCTCCATCATCAGCAATCGGCACTCCGTGCATACGATAGGGTGTTGCGGAATATCCATGTGATGGCTTTTTCCGGAAAGTCTGGATATGCTTCAAAATGGGAGGAAGGGCAAAGCCTTCCGTCATTCAGGGATGAGTTGGGGGCGGATGGGCGCATTGAACTGATGTCCAGCATCGGGCTTGCCGGCCTCTATCTTTCAGCAATCATCGAGGAAGTTGGAATGTTCTGGTTGCCGCACGATGCGGCCGCAATGATCGCTTACATCAAATCCAGCCAGAGGGGCGGTCAATGAGGTTTTTGATCGGCATTGTGGCGAGTGCGCTATCTTTACTTCCCTTGCAATCGCTTGCCGTGATATACAAGTGCGTGGATGGCGACGGTTCGGTGACTTATATGAATGCGCATTGCGGCAAAGGGGCAAAGATTATCGACACCGAAATTAATGTGCTGGAGTCAGTATTGCGTAAGAAGGAATCATACGCGAGTGATGTGCCCCCACCCCCGCCCCCTCCAGACGGCATTAATGACGATAGTATTCGCAAGGAGCGTGAGGAATGAAGGGCGCCTGCCGTCTCACTTCGAGACCGGGGCGACTTGACTGAATTTTGTCGAATTCGACAAACAATAGGCTTTGAAACGCATCACTTTGTCGAATTCGACAAAATTCAGTCATTCTAAGGAGACTGATCTTCCGCTTTACAAAAGTGCAAATTTGCACCATCATGCCTCCCATGCCACATCAACCACCAAGGAGAACTCTATGAGAAATATCATTACACTTACCATTCTGTCCTTAACTATTACCGTGACTGGCTGCGCCACAAACGGCGAGAAATCCAATCTGTCCGATAGTCTATCCTCCGGCGCGGCAAGCGTTGGCAGCGCCATGAAGAGCATGTTCACTTACGAGAACGGCATCTATGTGTCGCCGGAGCAATTGGCAAAGATCAAGGTCGGCAAGAGCGCCGCGAAGGATGTGGTCTCTATCATCGGCCAGCCAATGGAGAAAAAGCAGCTGAAGAATCGCGAGTTGTGGTCTTATGCCTACACTAAATCCACCGCGCTAGGCCAAACGAATGAAACTACCGTTGTCGAGTTCAGTAGCCGCGGCATTGTTGTGGCGGCGTATAAGGCCGGCGGTCGCGACATCCCTACTGGGAATGCCTTGATCGATAAGGCTAATGGCGTCAAGTAAACTGGTATCGCACCCCATCAATGAAACAGGCCGCTTTTGCGGCCTGTTTCATTGCTCAGATGAACATAGACATGTATTCGCCATCTTTCCCGCCACCCCCAAACACTTCTCCTTCTGGCATCATTGGGGATGACATCTTGTATTTGGAGAGCACCTCTTCCTCGTCAGGGGGGGGCTCATCAAGTGCCATGGCAATTCCATCATTCCACAATAGGATCATCATCTTCGCGTGCTCACGGAACCACTCGTGCTTATTGCCGGCCTTGGCTATATCGGACATGGTCGCATTGACGCCATTGATCACTTCTTCGACAATCTTGTATGCCCTAGCGGGCGTGATGCCGCAATCGTTCTTGGCGAATTGCACAAAGTCGTCGGATAGCGACCATTGCTTTTCACCACCAAGATATAGTGCGGGGCTGTCTGTGTAATTGAAGGCGCGCGTGCAGACGACATCAAAAGTCGGTGACAGCTTGATGTCGTCAAGCCCAGTGTAGAGTATGCCGAAGTTCTTGAGATGCGCATCGCCATTTCCGATAATCATGTTCAGCACATGGGCTCGCAGGATCGTCTCCTTGTCGGTCTCGCGTAGGCTGGATATCTTGTCGATAATCTTCGCCAGGCGTTCCATCGATCCCTCGTATTTCTGGTTATTCTCGCCACTGATGCCAGATAGTGAGCAGAAGTCCTCAAATCGCTCCCCCGCACGATCGAAGCGCTTCAGTGCGATCGTATGCCCATCTTCAGAGATAGCGCAATCAGTTACCTGCAGCCCGGCTCTTGAGGCGGCGCGCAGGCAAAGGTACTCATTCATGCATACGCCGACGTAGTTTGCTTCACCGCCAGAATCCTGATCGTGCTTATATATCCAGCGGTTGCCAAGGACGGTGCATCGTGATCGTTCCGGATCGATCACCTTTGGCATTACCCCGGATATCCCTTGCCCAAGGCATGTGTCGAGCAGCTCATCGAAATAAGATCTTGAATCTGGCGTGTGCATAAGTTGCTCGACATTGATATCCGGGGTAATGCGCCAATCAAGCGGAAATCCTGAGGGAACGACTTTTACAGACCCAATCAAGCTTGTCCCGGCCAGGCCAAGGAGGACCATCTTGTCGCTCGCTACTGTCCAGCCGAATTTCTTGATCACACCCTGCAGCATCGCGCCTTCAGGCAAATTCATCTGGAAGAATGGGTGGAGGATCGACGATCTCCAAGGATCCTTCCTGGTGGGCATAGTGATCGAGATGAAATCACACTGCTTCGCCTCTGGGATATACTGCAGGGTGTACACGCAATCCAGCCTTGACAGAGTGGCAACCTTTCGTCCATGGACATAGACATCCAGGTTCTGACATGCCTCGACCAGCTTCTGTTTGTCGATCGTGAAATTCATAGCATTGGCCCTGATGCGGACAGCCCTTCTTCGAGGTTGTCTCGTTGTGCATCTTCGAGTGTGTAGCCGAACTTCCTTGGCTCAAGTTTCACGTCCAACCCGACGTACGAGATGCACCTGAATAAGCGTAGCGCCCCAAGGTCGCTGGACAGCCTTCCATTTTCAAGTCTGGAGAGTGTTGCATTCGACATTCCAAGATCGTTCGCCATCTGAGTTTGTGTGACGCCTTTTCCCTCGCGAGACACTCGAATAGCCTCGCCTATCTCTTTGATGTTCATGGGTGTCCTGTATTGTTTGCTTCATGCCGTTGGCACTTGTGCGTATAGATCCGGCCGTTTCTCTACGAGAAATTCATGCGTGAAAATTTCACGTATGAATCGGTCGATCTCATCATCTATCGGAAGCTTCCAGTCCAAAACGCGCTCGGCGTAAATGGCTTTGGAATCCTCATCAAGTCCGGAGAAGGTATTCGAGCCAAAGATCGACATCTTGTATCAGATTCGATGGAGCTGGACACCGGTTGACTCTCGCCGCCTGGCATTCGATGGGCGCTCCCAAAGGATGCCGCCCTTATTGAAGTCTGCCTCAAGGGCGGCGTGGGCTGCGCAAATTGCAAAGCGATCGAATCCCGTCATGATCACATCCCAGCGTGAAACTCTTCGCTGTTGATGCGCGAAAAGTCGTTATCGATCTCGATGCCAAACTCCTCGAAGGCGTTTTCGCGCGAAATGTACGAGACATCATCGGTCGGACCATCATCCGCAGGCATGGCGTCCGAAAAGTCGAAGGCTGTATCAATATCCAACTCCGAATCCACGCCAAATGGAGCGGGTAGCGAATTTTCGCCAAAAACATTTTGTGTGGCGAGCTTCTCGCGATGCTCGTTGGCGATCCTGGCGATGTAGTCAGAAGCTTTCGCTGCCTGAGAGCATGCCTTGAAGAGTGCGTTTTTGTTCTCGCGCAGCCCCTCAATCCAGCTCTTCAGGTAAGCCGCGTGATTCTGATGGGCCTTGCCGCTGTAAGGCACGCCCGTCTCGGCGCTCGTGAAGTAGGACGTCAACTCTGCGACCAGCTCTTCGAACGCGTAGGCATCCATGTCTTTGCGCGAAGAAAGTGGACGATTCAGCCTGGAAGGGTGTGCGGTTGCATGCCCGAGTTCGTGCAGAGATGTTGAATAGAATTCAGTGATGTCCCTGAACTTGGTGCGCTCTGGAACGGTGACCCTGTCTTCCGTCAGCGAGTAGAAGGCGTTATCGGAAGGCTTCTCTTCCCATTTGAGGCCGGTCTCCTCGCGCATCGCACGGATGGCGAACTCAGCGTTCTCTACCGGCGCTTGAGTGGATATCTCATCACTGGATGGTGCTGGCAAGCCGTCGATCTGACTGGCGTTGAATACGGTGCCAGAATAGGCATAGACCATGAAGCTCTTACTTGCTTCGGATGTGGCGTCATCTTCTGTGCCGCCAACATTGATCTTGACTGCTTTAAAGATCGGCGTGCCCTTGGATCCCTTTTTTAGGCGGATCGGCGCTTCGCCAGCCTTCTCGGCTTTTTCCGAGAGCGCCTTGATGTTGTTGAACGTGAAGAATCTTCCGTCCTCGAACCCGGCCGACATCAAGGCAAGTGCGTTGATCCCGCGATAGATGGTGCCGGTCACTGGATTATGTGGCCGGGCGCCAGATGGTAGCCATGGACGATCCCATTGGCCAGCTGCCTCCATCATAGTAATGATCCTACCAACCATCTCCTTCCGGTGATCCCTTTTTTCCTTGTTTGCAGCCATGACGCGCCTCCTTAAGATCGGTTAAATCCTGGTATTTTGATATGTTTGCTGTATGTTACCTACATACGCAATCCCAATAAGTGAACCATACACATGTTTTTGATTGTGTGGCAAGGGTTTCTTATCAAGATACGAATTCGCCTTTGCCCATCGAGTCCAGCCTCATGATGCCGTGGTTGCGAAGCCAGTATCTGATGCCACCAACGGTTTCCTTGACTGAATCGCCAAATCTTGGGCGCTCGGCCAGTAGAGCTAGTGCCAGATTAGAAAAAGGACGGGGGTTAGCAACTCGGGTGGCTTGCGACCTGCTCATCCGTGTTCCTCTCGATATCCACTAATCGCTCAGAGATTTCCTTGAAGCTGGCTGCCATCAGGTGATCTGCATTAGCCCTTCCAATAATAACCAGTGGTGTATTGATTCGATTGACTTCGGCGCCAGCATTGCTTGCGTCAAATTCTGCCTGAGATACTTCGTACGCCTCACCGGACAGCCACTCGTTGTATTCGTTGATGACTTCCATTGCATAGGATGTCAAAGTGGCATTGACTAAGCTCTTGATGGAACCCCCTTGCCCGGCAACATCCAGCCTGACGCCTTTGCTTGAGAGTAGTCTCATTGAAGCCGCCACATATGCTTGATTGTGCGTGGCATAAGGCTCTGGGCATTTCATACCATTGATCGCATAAGTGAAATCCCGGTCGTTGCAGTCGAAGTCAACCGAGATATCTTCTTTGGCATCGAATTTATCGCACAGATGATCCATCACGACTCGGCGCACGATATCCTTAGCATCCCTGTCTGGCACCCACACATGCTCGCACTGAGCTATTTTAATATCATGCCGGATCGAGAAGTAACCCTGGGCTGACTTCTCGATCGCGATTGCAAAATGGGCGTAATCGTCATGGGATGCGGTGGCCGCACGAGCAAACGCTACGGGGTCTGCGGCGCGACTGATGATGCTTCCGCACCCTGGTATCTGCCCTATGGTCGGAGGGTGCGCTCCGCCTTGCGCCTTCCTCAAAATAGCGGCTACTGCATGCACACCGTCGTCTGCTACCGCGGCGTGCATGTTCAATATGCCGTCGCCGAAGTTAGCCGAGATCTCATCTTTCATCAATGTTCGCATGCGTCATTCCTCTTAATCCAGTTTGTTAAAAACAAACGCGTATGGATTGAGCATACACAGTAACTTTGAAATGTAAAGTGCGGCAGGGTGTCCCCTGCCGCACTTTACATTGATGCGATGATCATGACTTGCGTGGCCTTAATGCGCGATCCAGCCCGGCGATCAGTAATTTGACGTCCTTCGGGTGTAAAACTTCGTTGCAATTCTCGTCGTAATTTATTTCCTGGATGTCGCATAGCGTCTGGAGCGTCGAGTTATCTGGCGAGAACAGGCCGCGCGCTTCGCATTCAACGACATCTGCCTGCCATACTCCGGTTGGTGAGATTCCTTCAACAAGAAGCGCACACCTCGCCAAGGGGCCTCCAATATGTTGCGCCAGTCGCTTCATGTTGAACACAAGACCGGTTCTAATGGACTCAGCCTGGTCGATGCTGTAGTCAGAAAACAATTTCTGGGTGTCGAGTAGTTTTCGATGGGCAGAGATCGTAATCTCTCTCATTAGGATTGGGTATTCCATCATACAAACCATTCTGCCTGACCGATGGTTCTTATATTCCGGCCAGTTCAAATCTATGCCGCAAGCCTGCAATATCTTGCCGAGCGAGCTGCGCTCCTGCCTTGACCTTGCTCCAAGGACTATGTCAACACGATATCCGGCGATTGCAGAAAGCCCCGCGCATAGGCGATTCACCGCCGTCCATTGGGGTGTTTCGCCGTCAAACTCGATATACACGCCATACGCGTCAGCGTGAGAGAAACTTGATGGGTTTGCCTGGGCGGGGAAGGCGTAAGCAGTTGCGCCATGCCCAAATGTCTCGACGATCAATTCAAGGATCTTGTCCGGATTGGATATTCTGACGACCTGCGTCGTCGGCAACTTTAAATGAAGGAATGGGAGCTCAAGAAGCATTTGAAGAAGCCCTCAGAATAGCCCTTAAGTCGCGAACATTGTGAGACTTTGCGCATTTCTCGCACACCGGGATATATGCACCATTGGCATGATGCGCAAAGTCAGTTTCCGCCGCACAAAAAGTGCATGCACTAGACTCCTGAGCCTGAACTGTCTTTACGCAGTCATTGCAAACGAAGATTACTTCTCCATTGACCGGTAGCTCCCTGTGAGCCCTGCTCTTGCAAAGTTTACATTTTTTCTGACTACGCTCAGGCAGCCGAACTGACTTAAACTCGATTGGAATTCCCATATTGTTTCGTTAATACGTTTGCGAATGTAAGCATCATACACTACTTGACAACTTAATGCTTACATGGAAGGCGCGGACATCGCCTCTTCATGAACAGAGATGATCATAGCCTTCGCGTCGGCGGAAAGGTTGAGGTCGGCGCTGACTTCCTGGATGTCCGCCAAGAGAAGCGAGCCATCTTCGGTCTTTATGTCACCTTGGGAAGCCGTCTTGAGCATATCTACAAAGCTGCTGCTCGCCATTGGCGTAGCGCCAGTCTTAACCATGGAGACGTGGTTGATTACTGCATCAAATACGTCCTTGCGGTACTGCAGCGGGATCTGCTCAAGCTCCGGCTTGTCCGTCATCGACCATACGGACGGAACGTGGTCAGCGCAGTCTTTGGACTGCCTGGTGATGTTCCCGGGATTGCTCCAAAGCGTTTGCCCAACCTTGATTGGCTCTTTTGTCAGGTGCATGTGTCCATTGACCACGATATCGCAGCCGCGGATCTCAAACATCTCAAGGGCGCCGGGGTACGCGCCGGCAAATGCGAGATCTTCATGGGTGACCCAGCCACACACGAGATTGTCGTCGCCAATCCCGGCGCTCACAAGATATGGTGCCACATCGGCTGGTATCTCCATGCCGTGCGGGGTTCCTCCTAGGACTAGGCGCCTCCCGTCCTGAAGTTGCGCATCCAGGAACAGCTCGGTACTTGATACGAGGTGAATGACGCCAGCGGCCGCCAAAGCGGCGAGTGTCGTGTCATCTGTAACCTCGGTTCCGCCCTTGTCGTGATTCCCGGCTAGCACGACCGGCATATGGCGCGCCTTCTTGAGGATCCTGATCAGCCTAGTCAGAAAAGACCTGCCAACTTGTCCGTCTGCGTCATTCTCGCGATCAAATAGGTCGCCAAGGATCACTAGAGCCAATCCGCGGCCGTTGGCGATTGAAACGGATTGATCTATCTTGTCCAGAACGACAGAGGTAAAGTCTGAGTCATTGCGCGTACCAGGCTTCCTGGATGAGCCATGAGGATCGCCGACAAAGAGCACGCCATTGAAGATCGCATTCTCATCTAGCCTCAAAATATGGTCAGTGCATGCTTGGTCGAGACTCATCTGCCGCTCCTTCGTGTTGGTGTTGGTGCACTTCCATTTTTTCCAGCAGCCCGCCGCATGCGTCGCAGACGCCGTTGGACTCGTCGATCAACGCATTGATCTCAAGGGCTGCCGCCTGCATCTCGACCTTCGCTTCATTTGCCTGCTGGACGCACATCTTCCCGCTATCCCTGAGTGCTTCAAGCCTATAGATGATTGAATCCATGTCGCGCATCTTCTCGGCGGATGCGACTTCAGGAAAGACCGGAGGCGCGGGTAATTGCGGCACAGGAACCTTGCGGGTGCGATGGATCAGCGAATCAATATCAGAGAGATCGCTGACTACCGGGAAGATTGGGATGCTTGGTAGTTTTGGCTCGGCGCGCCCTAGCTTTACAAAGAGCGTATCAAGCGGAGCAAGGTCGCTGAATGACGGCCAGGACGGCAATGGCGCGAGATTGATGTCTGGTGCAGACAGCCTTCGGCAAAGTGCAGCCATCGGCGCGGTGTCGGGAACATCTGGCAGCGCCGGTATTGCGGGCAGCCGGATGTTCTGCGCCCCATCGATGCGCCCAATCTTGGCGATGAGTTTGTCGATCTCGACAAGTTCCGCCCTGGTTCGTTCGATGCTCGCTAGGCGCGACTGCAGGTCTGAGCATGCCGAGATCAAGCCCGGGACTGGCATAGTCGCCATGACAATCTTCCTAAGTCGCCCAACCTCCGGCTCGCCATCAGAGGCTATTTTTTTATCTTTGGAAACGCGATCCTTGTATGCCGACTGCATGGCGGCTATGTGGCTGATCTCGCCGCCGATCGACAGAATCGACGCACGCTTGGCCGGGGATTCCTGTACTAGGAAAACCGGCGTCCTCTGGTTGCCAATCTGAATATCAAGATCCTGCTCTGGACGGATGCCCATGAAATCAAGCGCCCAGGCTGGCATTTCGTCCTTCACCGGCGCCTCGTGCATCATGGTGCCATCAGCGCCATACATGCGATATGCAACCGAGTATTTGTCATTGCGGCCGGTCTTCGACACCCTCCGGCAAACAAGCGATCGCCCGTCAGTCATGGTGAGCGTTACCTCGGCGTATTCACTGTCATGTCGGATGTATTCCTTCTTAAAGCTGCCGGTTGTGATCGCATCCAGTGCCGTCACAATGGCAGACTTCCCTACATCATTCTCGGCCTGCAGCATAGTCATCCCGGCGCCAAGCGGTATGAGTGAATCCGCATGAGACATGAAGTTCAGGAGATGGATGGAGGCGATCTGGTCGTCTCGCACCTCTTCTGGGGCTTGTTTGATCGGCGTGACGCGGACCGCATTATCTCCCTTTGAAAGCTGGATGATGGTGTTTGCCGCCTCATAGAAATACGACTGGGGGTGGTGGGAGATCATCAGTATCTGAAAGCCCAGCTCCTTGCCCATCTTCGATACGATGTTCGCGAAGAACGGTATCCGCTCCGAGGCCAGCCAACAATCTGCCTCATCAAGCACAATGAACTTGCGGCGATCGATCCTGGAAAGGGCAATGAAGCGAAGTCCGACTGAGATGACGTTTGAGACCGCCCCGCCGGTGCCGTTCATGATGCTCTCTGGATTCCCATCGTTCTCCATGTAGATGTCCATTGAGGGGCGTCCGCCATGGGTGTATAGCTCCAGCTTAACCACTTTCTCGCCGCCAATCACTTCGCGATTGATCTCGGTTAGCAATGATTCATACATGCCGACCATGCGCTGGTGATTGCGCTCCTGGATGGCAAGCATCGCCGAGTCGACCTCATCCTTCAAGGATAGTCGGTATTTTGCCTGGCCGATCTCCTGCTCAAGTTGCATGAGACGAGTCGACGCGGCGACCGAGCCAGCTTCCAGTCGCTTGAGTTCAAGCAGGCTCTCGGTCAGGTTTGCCATTACACACCCATGCCGGAGATCATCGTCTGAACCTCGCCCAAGGATTGCTCGAAAGCCGCGATCTCTTGATCATACTTTGCGAGCGCTTCAGCGTTTTGCTGTTCGAGATCGGCGCGCTTTTGCGTGAGCTCGGCGAAAGTGGAGACGCCAAACTTGTTTTTCGCCTCTTCGCCAGCCCGCTTCCTGTCGGCCTGGATTGCTTCGACTTGCGCAGCCAGTCTCGCGTGAGAGACTTCGAGTTGTTGGTGACGCTCGCGGCGCTTCTTGATTTCGGTCGAGATGTCGGTCATTTCAGGCTCCTATATTGAATGATTGGAATATACACCAAAACAGATAAAAGACAACCAGTAGGTTACGGTTTATCGTTTGGATGAGTTGTATGGAGATAACGCTTTGGCCGCCTCCGCTATGAGCGGATTCTCCGGGGAGACTGATTTTAACGCTCTGGAAAGCCGTCGGACAAGTGTGGACAGATGGACCTCCTCTTCGGTTTTATGTCCATTGACGAGGTATTTCAGGCGATCAAGGATGCCGGCTGGACAAGGCGCGCTTGTCTTGACATCTGGCGTTGCGATATACGATTTGAAAGCGCGCATCGATAGCTTGGTAGCCTGCCCACTATTCAGCATCTCAAGCGCCTGGTCAAGCTTTAGGCTGTGCTCGTGGATGAGGTTGATTAACAATTCGTTGTTACAAAAATCCTTTTTCTCCATGCTATCTATGCCCAAGTTGATTTCCGTAATTTTCGGGCAAATTTGCATTTTATGCAAGACATGATTGCAAAAATAGAATAATATGTGTATGAAGTATATATTCACAAAAGAGGTGTGTAATGGGACAAGGAATCATCACCATAGAGGCTCGCGTTGAAAAGATCATCTTCAGGAAAGATGATTTTGTCATTTTCAAGACGGAGGGAGACCTTCTTGGTGATGGGCATACCGTCAAGGGCCATGCGCATTCACTCAAAGAGGGCATGAGCGTTGCCATCACAGGTGAGTTTGTTGACGACCCAAACTACGGCCAGCAGTTGAAGGCAAAAGCGATCTTTCCGGCTGTCATGAAAGAAGGCGCGCCGTTCGATGCCAAGGAGATGGTCGAATACCTGAGTAGCGGCATCATCGCCGGTCTTGGTGTAGTTAAAGCCAAACGCATCGTCGAATACTTCGGCGAACGCACCGAGCAGGCGTTGCGAATAAACCCCATGGAGCTCATAAAGGTCGACGGGATATCCGAGAAGCTGGCGCACTCGATCGTCACCCAGTGGAATAAGAGCATGGAGGTGCACGACCTGTTCAGGTTCTTGTCCGGGCATGGCCTCACTCTAGCGAGATCGGCCAGCATCTACGAAACACTTGGCCCCGGCTGTGCCGGTGGCATCAAGCAAAACCCCTATCTACTCTGCGCCGTGGACGGCATCGGCTTCAAGATCGCCGATGCCGTTGCAATCTCGGTGGGCATGGAAAAAGATAGCGAGAGTCGCATCAAGCACGGGATCGAATACTTCTTCGAGACTGAGATCATTCGCGGCAACGGCTCCACCGGCGCCAATGTTGGCGAGCTGGCGGTCGGTGCATCCAATCTCCTGGATTGCCCGGTCGCATCCGTTCTTGGAGTGATCGAAAAACTGATCAGCAAAGGATACTTCACTCAGGACGAGAGTGGCATCATCTTCCATCCAGGCGCCTATGCGTCGGAGAAAAGCATCGCCAAGGATATCGCTCGGATCCACAAGAATTTCGCCGACCCTGGTGATAGCGTGATAGCAGCCATCAAGGATGCTGAAGTGCGTTGCGGACTGGAGTTCCCATTATCCGACTCTCAGCGCCAGGCGATCAGAAAGATACTGCAAGGATCATTCTCTGTCCTGACAGGGCAGCCCGGCACCGGGAAGACAACAATCCTGCGCGTCTACCTCGAAATGATGCGTGAACACAGGGTCGGATTGTGCGCCCCTGCCGGAAAGGCATCCAAGCGCATGGAAGAGGCCACCGGCATGGGAGCATCTACGATCCATCGCCTTCTTGAGGTGGATCCGACTGGCGGGTTTGTGCACAATCGCCACAATAAGCTGGATATCGACCTGCTTGTTATGGATGAGAGCTCCATGGCGGACGTATTCATCACAAAAGATCTGCTCGCGGCCATCCCGTCACACTGCAAGGTGTTGATGGTGGGCGACGTTGACCAGTTGCCATCAGTAGGTGCTGGACGCGTGCTAGGGGATATCATCGACTCTGGCGTACTGCCGGTCGCAAAGCTGACCGAGATCCGCCGCCAAGGCGAAGGCTCAGGCATCATTCAGGCGGCCGTAAGGATCAATGCTGGTCTCTATCCGGCCTTCACTGACGACGCCGGCGGATTCCCCTCACACCTCTGCGCAACACCGGATATTGGTGCAGAAAAGATCATCGAGCTCGTCACAAAGACGCTGCCTGAAAATGGCGTCCCCCTGGATGACATCCAGGTGCTCTGCCCCGGCAAGAACGGCGCGGTTGGAACGATCGCGCTGAACAAGCGGCTACAGGAAATACTCAACCCACACTCCATGGATGAGACGAAGTATCTCAACGTCCTCGATCGCAAGATCGTGCTGGGCGATCGTGTCATCCAAAACAAGAACGATCACGATCGCGGGATATTCAATGGCGATACCGGCAAGGTGGTCAAGGTCGACCAAGAGCGCGGCGAGATCGTGGTGGATTTTACCGGCACAGGCCCAGTTACGATCGCACCGGACGTTCTTTCCCGTATTGAGCTGTTCTATGCCGGAACCATCCATAAGAGCCAGGGTAGCGAATTCAAGCATGTGGTGATGCCGCTCTATACGCAGCACTTTATGCTGCTGAAGCGCAACCTGTTCTACACGGGCGTTACGCGCGGCAAAGAGTGTGTACACCTTGTGACAGATACCGCGCTCAAAGCGCTGGGGATGGCAGTGCGCACCGAAGATGCCAGCACGCGCGTAACGAGCCTGAAGTCCCACATCCAGCACATGTTCATGAAGCCTGAAGATCTGCTGGAAGATGTGAGTGACATCAGCGATGCGCCGCGTGCTGACGAGGATGAGCTCAACATGGGGTTTGGTATGCCGCCTGCCGAGCCTGTTTCGACTTACGACCATCCATTCTGAGGAGTAGGCGCGTTGACGGAACTACCAATATACGGCCTTGCGCATAAAGGCGGCGAAGACGAGGTAAGCTTACAAAATGAGAGCGTGTCAGATGAATAGTGGAGCCAGGATCCTGTCGGCGAGTGATGTTGAGCAATCGATCGGAAAGCAAGTCCAATGGACAACATTGAACATGTCCAAGCAATCGTGCATCGATCATCACTCGGGTATGCTGGAAGAGGCGTCTGGCCATCTTGTTTGCATCGATGGCAACTGGCACGACCGGCATTTGCTATGGCAATTCTGCGTCGCTACAGTCCCGAATGAGGCAAGCACCCCGCCAACGCCATAAGTGTTATCGGATCCAACGATACTCAGGCGTTTAGTTCCGCCTAACCAAAAATAACCTCCGTCGATGCGATGCGCGACAATGTGGCGCTATCGGCCATTATGAGGCATTTACCAGACGGAAGTTGTATCTCCGTCATAAAGGCTACCCCACCACGATGCGCGAGTTTGGCTGAGGTGTATTCACTCAATAGAAACCGTATTGCTGAAGTGATGTCTGCACTATTTTCCGATAGGCCAGACTCTTTTATGAGCGTCTCCTTGAGCATGGATAGACTTCCATCTGCAATGGATGCGCCACCAATCCCCATGGACACGGCGATCTTGATGACTTTTTCCTCTTTTGCCATACTAACTTCCTAGTTGAACGGTTGAGATAAAAAGAATCCGATCTCAGTGGTCTCGTTGGCTGGCTCTATGCCATAGCCCACAACAACCCCAGATTGAACGAGTGGAGCAATATCAGATCGGTCGATATTCCAGTAATTGATATATGGGCCGATCTGCGCTCCCCATATTGTTAAGGTCAGCTTTGCCCTAAGCCCAAATCCGGAACGCTGCTTATTCTGCAGGTCTTGGATCGTTTGATCGACATCAGACAATCGAGATATTTGCCAACCCCGCACCAGGCGGTCGTACTCCAGATCGATCTTGCTTTTCGTCAACTTGAATGGCTCTTTGACGGAAAGGCCAAGCGCCGAGAAGGCATAGTTGCTCTCACGCCGGTATCCGGTATGCCCGGTACTTGTTGTGCCGCGGATGTCGCTCATCAGGCAGCGGTACCCCAGGCCGGCGCGCATGGTCAGTCCTGTTTCAGATAGCATTCTGATGCTGGCGATGGATTCGACATAAAAATCCCCGTTTCCATATGACGACCCGGTGCCAGTGCTGCTGTATGAGGTCTCGCCAGATGCTCCGCGCAAATAAACGCCCAGCGCCGCGCCATGACTGACCGCAGTTTCAGCATCTATCGCTACGCCGGCCTTCCCGCCGGAGAGGGACATCAGCCCAGGCTCCTTATAGAGATACCCGGCCGAAAACACCTCGAATGCACTTTCGGCCTGTGCGCCATTTGAAGCAAGCGCGAGCAGAATGAGTATCTCTCGCCTCATTTGACCGCCTCGCTGATCCTACCCATGGCGCTACCATTTGCTAGATTAAAGACAGGGATGTTGTGCCTGGATGCAAGCGCGATTGCTTGACCGGTGCCGCCCGTGGCGCGCGTTCTTGTTGATTCGCTCTCGCATCCATCTGGCGTCCAGCAGATAACGAACTCAACCGGGTTATCAAGCGACGGCCCGAGTATCTGATGGACATTCCTGGTCATCAGCAAGCGCGCGCCACGGGATAATCTGCCCCATCCTGGATGTAGTAATGCGGCAATCTCGGTCGCCCTGTCGTGAAGTTCCCCCGGCGTTTCGAATAAGGCGCTTGTATGCCCATTGAACCCGCGCCAAGGGAGGAAGATTTCCTTTGCCCCGTCTCCCACGCTCGATTCAAAGGCGGTGTCAGCGCCGTGCGCAGCGCCGGAGCGCAATACGAAAAGTGACGAAAGCTCACTGGACAGCAGAGTCATCACTTTCATGATACTTGCCGACGTCTCTCTCGATCCGATCCCTGCATAAGCCCGACGCATCAGCCGATCAGTTCAACGAGTTCTTTGCTGCAGCTCGCCCAATTATCCTGCAAGGCGGCATGAACATATGGGTGGGGCATTGTGATATTACTGAGTCGCACTACCTGTGCGCCATTGAAGTCTTCCAATTCCATATTCTCTACCCAAGAAATGATCTCGTCAGGGTGTTTCTCAAAACAATGGCAGCGTATCTTGCTCCATGCTGGCTACGATCCCACCAAATTTATCTGCGTAGCACTCGGCGCGATTCCCTGCGATGTAGTCAACAGGTATTCCGATTCTGCTTCCATCCGGAAGCGTAATTGCAACAAGCTTCATGATGCCGGCCACCTCCCGTAAGGTCGAGTATCTATTTAGACACTCGCGCAACTCCATTAGTGTAGGATGAATACTAACACAAATATAAACCTTTCGTTATTGAGTTCGCTTAATGTGCGGCCGGCGCCGCATTGTGATCATCACAAGAATTCCAGCGCGAAGCGATCAAATCAATGACTGCGCCCGGCAACTCGCCAAACTTGTATGGCAGCTCACCGAATGGGGTCATCATGTTGCGCACAGGCATGTCGAACTTTACGACAGCGCTCGCAAGCGGCTCGGCAATATCAAGAGTTTCAACTTCGCCGGCTGCGTGCATAGTGGCATCATCCAAGCTTTTGTCGAACGTGCTTTCAAATTGCATATGCCAGCACGGCGTCGATTCATCGATATAGAACCAGGCGTGCGACCACCCGTCATCCGTATCATCCTTCTCGAGACCAATTACCTGGCGGGAATCTGGTGGACGGTTGTACTCCCTGAATAGCTCGATCGAATCATTCGAGATGCGGAAGTAAATGTCCAAGAAACGCGGCACCCTCATGGCTCTCATGATTTCTGCGTGCTCCACTATCTCGCTTTCGAATGCGCCCGGCAGAAGCTCGAACTCGCGCCGAGCGGCAACGATCGCCTCCTGAGAAAGTAGATCTCGCTCGCTGGCGAAGGTGGCTGTGCTGATCACATACCCGCCATCCTTGATGGTGCCATCCAGGTTCGGCCTCAAGTCATAGAATATCCACCCCAACTGCTCGTGGTTGGAGTAGAACAATCCGTTGAATCTTGTCGGGTTCATAACGATCTTCATGGAAGTCCTAATGGAATTGCTGAAGTTCGAGCGCATGCTCCTTTGCGCCATTATCCAGCTGCTCGATCAGATCCGGATAATCCGACAAGACCTCGGCTTGCACATTCCACCCATCCCTCATGGCCTTGTCGATGACATCCCGGTGCGTCACCGGCGTATTGACGCGATCGAGGAGGTCGTTGACCTCCTCTGGCGTCAATACGATCTCATGACGAGCAGCTGCGTTCAGGCGATCAGCAGCCCCCTGAGTTACGCCAAAAAGCAACCACTCGAGGCGCTCACTGTTTCCGGTCGCCTCGGACGCAGAGCGGCCGGTAAATCTGGTTGCCGCAGTGCACGGACGAATGCGATCGCGCTCGGCGTTCCACTCCTTTTTGGTGAGCTCCCATGGGTATGTTTTCATTTGAATATCCTCTAAGGGGCTGGCGAAGCTGCAGGCGCAGTCTGTTTATGCTGTGCGAATTGTGCTTTGGCCAGCTCCATCATGGCGATGTATCCATCTTCGCCTATGAGTGGAATCAGACCTTGCATATTCTGCAACTCGCAATCGAAACGATACTGTGCGATCGCATCATCAGACGGCCCAAACACGAAAGTGGTGATCGCGTTTTCCAGGTCCGCGGTATCGAAGTCTTTGAGCGTAAGCTCACCCGCTTCGGAACATAGCGGGCCAAGATCATTGATGACCTCTTCGACCATATCCGCAAATCCGCACGAAACTTCACCTCCCGTGAACAGATAGAACCCACCGGTTGCAGGATCAAAGGTGAACTCATTATCGCCGTGCATCTTCCCTTTAAGCGGGTCGATCTCGAGGTATTCGAGGATCGGCTTAAACGCCGACGCGATCTGTTCGATTGTGACGCCCTTTTTGAAAGCGACTTCAACGCTCATTGAATGTTCATATCCCATGACTTCTCCCTGGTTAAGCGACCGACATTGCCGGCGTATTTTGAGAAACGAGCTGCTCGATCATTGCTTTTTCTGCTGCGTTCATATCGCGGATGGGGGTGCCATTCTCATCGCCAACAAAGCAAGTGACATGCTCAACTTCCCCCGAATGCTTGGTCAGCTCGAAGCCGTGACGCCCCCATCCAGACACAAAGCTGCCGGAATCGAAGACAAGGTCAAAATCGGCCTCTGTGATCGTGTCGTGGCGCTCATTGCACGGGAAGTCATCCTTGCCGACCCATACATACTCAGCGGCCGAATGTGGCGACGGACAATGCTCGGCCTCAGCGAATGCAACAACAGTATCAAATGGGTTCATATTTCCTCCGTAATGATGCGTATGAGAACATCATACACAATGAGGGCGCGACAACAAGCCAAATCAAGGCTTCATTTCGCTAGATTCAATCTCGGTCAGAATCTTCGATTCCCTGGCTGCGCCATCTGATGACCGCCCGATTCGCCCGGTAAAACACGAATCATCATCTTCTGAAAGTGCTACACGCATCTTGCCGGACTCGATCCACTTATGGATGGCGTCTTGCGCCGAGCTCAGATGTAACATCAGCGCATCCGGGTACCCTTCATTCTCATCCCTGCCACCGAATTTCGTAATTAGCGAATCGACAAGCATCTCCTCGCAAAAGCCGCCGAGGCAATTCGCGTCGATATAGTCGTGCAGCTCGTAAAATGAACTGACGCTAGACGGGATGCGGCCATCCTTCACCAGAGCGATCACTTCTGCCTTCATCCGAGCGATCGATTCATCCAGTGTGGGCTCTGGGGTAACATCAACATCATAGGCGGCCTGATAGCTGCCATCATAGTTCTGTCTGACGATGATATTTGTATCGCCAGCAATTTTTTGCAACATGTCACCCATCATCGACTTTGGATCGACATCGCCCCACTCTACGACGCCAAGCATCACGCTCTTGATCTTTGCTATATCTTCCGGGCGAGACTGTTGCTGAGCCGCATACATGGCCGCAGCAAAAGGATTTGGCTTGGGGGTGTGCCAGAATCGAGCGTTGGAGATATTGACGTAAGCCTTCAGCCTATTGGCGAAGTCCTGAAGGACATCCCTTCTTTTTTCCTTGTACTTATCAACCCAATCAACTATATCTTCATTGAGTGCTGCGCGAATGCCCGCTTCCTTCAGGTGCTCCGGTAGTTGCGCTCCTGCATCCATGAATGCATTGGCCATCACCTGGTAGCAAACACCACGATGCACTCCTTCACAATTCTTGTGGGCCGCCTCGATGAAAGCGCCGACATTACTCTCCAGCGCCTTGCGCCCGGCGTCGGTATTCCATTCAGCTCTGGCGAGCCGAGTAGCATCTTCCATGTCCGCAACGAAATCCAGCGCAGTATCGTTTTCCAGTAAGTTAGTACCCCAAAAACCCATAATTCTCTCCCGTTTAATTGCGAAGTGTCGAAAAGAGTGCGTCAGCGTCATTGCATACTTCCATTACCCCATCCGGAACTTCCATCTCCACATACGGCATGTGATGCCGATCTCCAGCGACGGCGATCATGACCCTGCCAGCCGAGACTTGTCCTACCATGATCCATGACACATCAGCATTATGGAGCCACGGCTCATTCTCAAAGGCGACCTTGTTGACTTGTTGAGCCCATAGCGGAATTCCTTACGCACCCTAACGACAGCCCCGCTAGAATTGACTTCATTCGGAATAATCGGCATGACTGATTAACTATCTATAATCGCACGAGTCAAAACATACGCAAGTTACGGGGGTTTTGCAACCGGTTAACAACATAGCTGCTCATCACGGCGCACACTATCTTCAAATATCGCAGAATGGCTTCCATTGCGGTCGAAATGTGGCCGCCGGATGATCGATGAAGACAGCGTTTTGCCATCAATTGAAATAATGGAGATGGCCGCACCATATCCATGTGCGTCAGCGCTACTGTCGCGATCGATTTGAACGAAACTTCCGTCAATATAGGACTTCTTTAACTTGCCACTTTCCTGGTCCATGACGAAACCATAGTATTCAGGATCAACCTTGAAGCGCCCGCATTCAGATATAAATGGGTTATCGATAGCTATTCCGCGGTGCTCGAATACAACCTCATCATCGGGGCCGCCATCGAGGGCGATCAGTGCGGCCGGCGAAAGTAGCTCTGTGACCGGGTTCCTAAGCCATTGCTTGACATCCTCGTGGATGTGCAGATCCATGCAGTGGTACATGATGCCTACCTCATTGAATTCGACCAGCGTCCGCAGGTCTGGCCCGTGATCTCCGGCGCGACCCAACATGATCATGTCGCCGGATAGAACTATAAATGGCGTTCCGCGCACGGCCAAGCTGCCATGCAGGACGCCGGCATGACTGGGGTGATTCTGCAGGATTTCCATTATTCTCGTCTTGTACGGCATGCCTAATCGTAAGTAATGTACATACGCAAAGATTTTGACATCCTCCCCGGCATGAATGCTGGGGGATTCCTGCTGCGCTACGCGAGAGCAATCTCTCCCATAGTCGCTTCAGCGGGTTCCTGCTTCACGGAACGGCCTGACTGCGCCATTGGAAGTTTTGTGTAAAAAGTCTTGCCGTACATGAGCGATGCGCGAATAGCGGCGTATGGCGCGTGCTTGTTCGCCGGTAGGCGCGAGTTTGAATTTGTAGGCTTGCAGGCGTTTCATGAGTGCATTTTAGCACAAAGGGAACGTTCGTTCTGGTGGCAGTGGGTTCATCGCTAACTTAGTGGATGTAGGATGTCTGCGACATCCGCGCTATCCTTCCTCCCATTAAACAAGGAGGTTTGACGCGCATACTGATCAGCTTGGCGCGCTCTGGCTTTTGTACTGAAGTGCGGCACGGCACTCCCCGATCGGCACTGGCGTGAAATATAGATCCAGCTCAACGCCAAGCTCAATTAACTCGCAAATGCTGATGTATCCAAGCTCCGGGTCATCACCCATGCTTGCCAGCCCAAAAGCTTGGTGCTGCGCCGGATCACCTGACTCATCCCCCATGTCCTTCTCGGTGATGAACCAGTCGCACCCGCCTTTGAAGTAATGTAGGTGCGCGATCGCAGCATCTCCCTGCCCGTCCGTCTCGTACGTTTTTGGCATTGAGCGGATAACGGCTGAAATCTCCGTCAGCTTCTGGTCGAAAAATTCCCACTCCGTGCCTCCACGAGATTCGGACAGGGCGGCAAGCTGCTGCGGCGCCATGAAGTGACGAAGAAGATTCGATTCGACCGATTTGTGAGCAGCGAGTAATGCCATTGACTTATCCTTTCACATTAAAGGATGAGATGATGACTCATCCCGCTCATGGGCGGGCGATTCCAGCCCTATATATTGAGAGAATGCCTGCTCCGATATCTCTTTGGCAGTCATATCGCACGTCAGGTCCGTATTGAAGAGGACAATAGGTCGCATACCGCCACCACTGAGCACATTCACGACCGTTGATTCTCCATCGAATGCTTTAAATACCGACGCAACGAACTTCACCGCATAGGCGTTTGGATCTAAACGACTATTGATACCGGGCAGGGAATGCACACGAAGCGCCTCTTCTTGCAGGCTCTTGGCGCAATTCGCTGACAAGAAGTGGCTTGTGTCGATCTGAGCGCACTGGCCGCCGCCTAGAATGCGTTTTACACGCAAAGGGATCGGGATGGCTATCTCGTCAAAATCATCCTGGCTGAGCGTTTCGGCAAGCGGCAGGAGCCGCATCTTCGCAAGCCTGATCGCGTCTCTTGGTAGCGCTGCACAAGCAACTCGCTCGCCACTCAAATCAATTAGGCTGAAGTCTGCTTCAGCCGCCGTCGCGGAAACTTCCCAGCGCAACTTCACCCCCCCGATCTCAATGAAATCTTTCGGGTGTGGCGCTTGGCGGGGGTGCCTAATCCTGTTCGTCAGCATATCAACCTCCCAAACCAGAAGGGGTGATGCCTGCGCCATCTTCAGGCTCAAAACTCAATGCGTGCGCATCGATCAGGACGTTGCCATCCGCGTCATAACGACCAATGATCGCGTCCGTCCAGTCTTTCGGCAGCCCAACCCCCATCTCATCGGTGATCAGGAGGTAATCCCCATTCTCGCAGACCCGCTGCCAGGCCAAGCAGCCGCCGCCTGTGTCAATCACCTCAAATCCGTATTGCTTGGGCATCTCCGGATCATCCTCAAATCGCCCGCATTCCGAGGTCATTGGGTTATGGATCCACATCCCTTTGAATGTAAACCCGGTGGTCATGCGATTTTCGACGACCCACCCCATGTTCTTGGCGACGTCGCTCATCTCGAGGGTGCTCAGTCGGATATATTCCGGCTTGGCGAGCCAGTCCGCATAGGCTTTTTGTAGCACCTCATCCCATGCACATCTCTCGACCTGGCCGATCGTAGATGTCTCTGGACGGCCTGAAGCTGCCAGAATGGGCATGTACAAAAGGGTGCCATCCTGGGCGAACTCTGCCGCCCCGGCGATTAGCGCCATGACATTGGGCGCGCTGGCCTCCTCCTCAATGAGGTCGATGACCCGCTCCGTCACCGCGTTAAAATCAGTCAAATCCAATCCGTTCAAATCGCGCAAGTCTTCCATTCCATCATCCTTTTTCAAGCGTAATTCATGTGAGCTGCGAAGCTTTGCTCGCGCCAACTCAGTTTATCGCAAAGCGCTCGCGCATCCAGCATTGGGTCGGCTCCAGCTTGGCTCATTTTGCCTCCTTGTTTTAATCATCCTATGAACTAGACGACGTTTGCTTGCAGTACGCATAGTTGATCCGCCAAGTTTGACTTTTGATATTTGAAAACATACACCAACCAGCGCGCAAATCAATAGCAAAAGTTCCTTATTTAAAAGGCTTTTAGCATCTACAAGTGGAGCTACATACACTAAATCGTTTGACACGAGGGCAAATTTGCACTAATATGAACTCACTTTCAAAGGAGATCAATCGATGTCAGCCATCACCAACAAGCCTGCAAAATTGAATGCATCCCATGTCAAGGCGGCGCTGCGCTTGCGCTATGCAGATCCTGAATATGCAACGCTGGAAGAGGTGCGAAATGCCACCGGCCTGCTGAAGAAGCGCCAGGGGAAAAAGCCTCGTTACGCAGATATGATCGCCATGGGGGTGTGGCCTTCGTCTGGCCTTGAGATTCTAGGGTTCGAGGTAAAGGTATCCCGTGCAGACTGGTTGGTTGAACTCAGCGATGAAAAAAAAGCCGTCCCAGTAATGCAATTCTGCGATCGTTGGTACCTGGTGACCAATAGCGAGAAGATCGTCAAGGAAGGTGAGCTGCCAGAATCATGGGGTTGGCTGGTCGTAGATATGGACTTCCGTGTCCGCGTGATGAAGGAAGCGCCGAAGCTTGATGCCAAGCCTATCACGCGCGAATTCCTGGCATCCCTCCTGCGCAATGCCACTCGCTCGAATCCAGACTACCTGGAAGTCCAGGCGAAAGTGATCCAAAGCACACCCGCGCCGCAAAGCCGCGGCGCGCGGCGCGACTTTCGCCGTAAGGCCACCACGGTGACTGCCGCGACCAAGCGCATGGTCAATCGCCGCAATGCTGACGCACTGGCGGCGGCATGTGCGGGCTAAGGTGATGATTTTAGCTCCCAAGCCAGTCGGCGACGCAAATCCAAACTTGGGTGAGTTTGACCGCATCGCGGTCTTCTTTTCCGGCGGCAAGGACTCGATCGCCTGCGTACTCCACTTACTCGAATTGGGCGTAGCGCCAGATCGCATCGAGCTCCATCACCATCTCGTCGATGGCCGCGAAGGATCTACGCTGATGGACTGGCCAGTCACGGAAGACTACTGTCGGAAATTCGCCGAAGCCTTTGGGATGAAGATCTACTTCTCGTGGAAAGTTGGCGGCTTCGAGAGGGAGATGACCAGGAACGGCACCAAGACGGCACCGATCTCATTCGACAACGAGCAAGGTGGGATCACCACCACGGGCGGGAAGCGAGGATCTGGCGACACGCGCCTGAAATTCCCTCAGATGGCTGCCAGCCTATCAGTTCGCTGGTGCTCAGCCTACTTGAAGGTCGATGTCGGATCACGCATTCTGACAACCGAGGAGCGCTTCCTGCAAGGCAAGACGCTGGTCGTTACCGGTGAGCGAGCCGAGGAATCGGCCGCGCGCGCCAAGTACTGCTCATTTGAACCACATCGCTCCGACAATCGGGATGGTGCGCGCGTAAAACGACACGTCGATCAGTGGCGGCCGATCCACGCATGGGATGAGGCGCGGGTGTGGGACATCATGCGTCGATGGAAGGTCAATCCACACCCCGCCTACCACCTCGGATGGGGAAGGACTAGCTGCAGGACATGCATCTTTGGCTCAGACGACCAGTGGGCGACCATCAATGTGTTCATGCCAGAGTCCTTCAAGAGCATATCGCGCTACGAAAAACAATTCGGCACGACCATTCACCGCACTCGCTCGATTGAAGAGCGCGCCGCGAGAGGGACTCCATATGACTGCGAGTCCCATTGGGTCGAGATTGCCGAATCCGCCATCTTCACCCCTCCCGTTCTGGTTGATATCTGGTCGCTGCCCAAGGGCGCGTTCGGAGAATCAGCAGGCCCTCTATAACCACCGAAAGGATCATTTGTTGTGAAAGAGACCAACTACTTCGCCAAGGACCACCCCTTCCATAATGGAGTGGAAGACTTCAAGAGCGCCAAGATCAGCGGCGCGGAGTTTGCTGCCGTATGCGGGATGAAGCGCCCAATGCTCTACTACATCATGAAGACTTACTACCCGGATGTCATGAGCGCGCGAGGCGCCACGCTCGCCAAATCACTTGCCAAATCAAGGAAGAAGAAATTGGAGAAAGCCAAGGCCGCGGAAACAAGGCGCTATGGGTCAACAGTCGCTGAACTCCAAAAAGCTTTTGGCGATATTTGGAAGATATATCGCCATCAGTATTCAATGGTCAAAGGGAACGTAGTGAATGCTTATGGCAAATCAGCCTGGCAGCTATCCTACGCTGAGTGGCTGGATCATTTTCTAGGGAATTACGCTACTGAAGTCGACGCACATCCGGGAGAGCGCATCTGTTTATCCAGGATCGATCAGAGCATGCCTTATTCACGAGGGAACGTGCACTATGTCGCATTATCCGACCTGAGCAAGGCTACGCGAGCCAAGCATTCAAAGAAGGTGACCGGTCAGCAGGCCATTGCCGGCGCCGTCGCATGATCCTCCTGGAGCATTCGGCGGCCGGCAGGCGACCGAATATCGAATGCCCGGACGATCTCAAATCCGCATAGCTCAGCTTGCTGTGCGGCCTTGATCAAGTGAGAGTCGTCCGCCTCGATTTGCAGGGCGTACTCCAGAATATCAAGCTCGTTGTTTTCAGTGTAAGCAAGTACAAAAGTATTTGGACGCATTTCAATCACCTGTAGTGTATGTGTAAAGCATACGCTAAAATCCAATCATAGCGGAATATGGGCGAGTATTGATTTTCTCCGCGAGCAGATACTCCAGGATAAGCCTGTTCCGTACCGGAACCTCTTTGTCCGGGTAGAACCCATCCACGATACGGTATGTCACAATCATACAGTGCGCATTCCATAGCGCAAGGAGGCAATATTGTTGCGAGACTGCAACAAATTAAATGCCAGCATTACAATGGCATCCAATTTGTGTATAATGCGCACTTACACGGTCGCAAGTTAGACTGTGGGGTAAATCAATCACGGAGAAATGACAATGAAACTGAACAAACTGATCCTCGCAACCGCACTGCTGTCCGCCATGTCCGCCCCCGCATTCGCCGAAATGTACGCATTCGGCGACGTTGGCTCCGTCGCCATCTCCAATGGCGGCTCCCTGTCCAATCCCACAGCATTCCGCGGCGGTATCGGCTGGGGTGATAACGAGATCATCAAGAGCGAACTGAGCTACTTGATGACAAGTGACGCCTCTTATTCCAGTACGACGGGCAACATCGCCATGAGCAGCAGTTCTCTCGCATACGGCATCGTTGGCAGCGTTCCGATGCAGAGCGTGTCCGGCCTGAGCTTCACCGGCCGCCTGGGCCTCGCTTTGAACAGCGTAAAAGCGACCGCCAGTGGGGCATACGCGGCACTGGACGGCATGTCCGCCACCACCATGCAACTCCAGTGGGGCATCGGCGCCGCCTACGCGATCAACAAGCAGGTCTCCGTGCGCGCCAGCTTCGAAAGTCTAGGTAAGTTCAAAGCCGAATCCACGGCGAGCGGCGCCGACTTCACCATGCTGTCCGCCGGCGTGAACTACTCGTTCTAGCAGCTCCTCAAGCGGGAGCTTACCCCTCCCGCTACCTAGCCCCGATTCGTCGGGGCTTTTTTTGTTGAAAAAATTATTGTCGCGCGTATGCTCGGAACAATCACTACCAATAGGAGCCGCATATGTATCACTCTGAACACTGGGACATCGAGCTGGCAGACACCTCACACTCAAAGGTAAGCAGGGCGGTCTATCTCTCTGCGATGCAAGACATCTCTGCCATTGGTATGGGCGCAGTCCTGGATAAGTCAGCGCCGGAATCTCTACGGGGGAAAGCCACTGAGGCGCAGATCGAGATATCCGAGGCCATCGTATGCCAGGCAAACTCCATCAAGGAGCGCAGCATAGCAGCGATCTGCGACATCAACGACGACATTAGCGGCCGGGACATCCACTCTGCCAAATCCCTCAACCTCCAAGGCGAAGGCTTGGCACATGCACATCGCTGGCAGGTTATCTGCAGCGACGAAGGTGTCAAGTCGCTGTACCAAAAGTCATGCAACCACCTTCTCAAGGATGGGACTGGAATGCCTTATACGACCAATGCCTTTGATATCATCATAAGTAAATTCAAGGCAATCACCAGCGCTATCGCAGGCATTCACAATAAAATGGTATCCGCCTGGCTCAAAGACTCTCCGGCGATTCCCAATGAATCGCTGGTTAGGATCGAGGCGCAAGGGAAATGGCACGGGAAGTACGGAAGAGTCGAGGAGATGTTTGGATCGGATTCCAAATTCCAATACTCAGTATGGGTAATGGATGACCCGACGGATGAGGAGCGCGGAGAGTATGTGATGTTTGATCGCCCGGAGCTATCGATCGCATCGGAATCTAATATTGAGTCAGATTCGCCAGCCCCGGCGATGTAGTCGATCAGGCGGCCAGCAGTATCTCTATTTTACTGCCAGCCACCAGATCAGCAAGCTTCTCCCACTCTTCCTTGTGGGCGACTGGTTGTTTCTTCGCTGTCAGCCATCCGTTCGACCTCCACCCTTTCACCCAGCCAGAAATCCCATTGTGAATGAACGTCGAGTCGGTGCGCATCTGCATCTTGCGACTATGGCCAAACTCAGTTACCACCTTCTCTATGACGCCTATCGCGGCAAGGATGGCGCAATGCGACGGATTTTCAGCCTTCAGGTTGCCACCACCCTTACTCAAGCTTTTGGCGCCATCCTTGACTTCGTATGAGTAGGATGATGCCGAATCGCTGAAAGCGAATTGGTAGGTGATCTGAGGAGCTGAGTTATCGATCATGGCAGGCTTCGCCCTGGCCGGAGCTCCCTTTTGAATAACCAAATACACCTCGTCAAGAAAGGATTCTGCGGCGGAAAACTTTGCCGATACAGGCTTGTTCCGGACGGTATCCATAACCTCGAACAGCCTTTTTGCAAGTGAGGTACGTGTTGCCGGCTGAAATGCCATGATGGATCCTACGTTGTTCGTATGATGACATTATACGACAAGTGGAGATTAAGGCGTCATACGGTCTCGGCGATCCACTGGCTGTATTTCTTGCCTACGGCCACCAAAGAGAATCGATCGACCGCCCGGCGACGAATGTCCTCTCTGTGATCACGACTCCAAGCCGAAACCTCTCTGGCGGCCTCGCACGCAGCTCGCAGATCGCCTAGTGGAACAACTATCCCGCTCTCACCATCCATTATCTCGACATTCGCACCAACATCCCATGTGACCACCGGCAAGCCGCAACATAGCGCCTCGGCTGTCACCATACCGAAGGTCTCCTTGCACATATCCGCAACTTGCAGCTGAAGCAGCGCTGCGCTCTTGCGCATCGTCGAGTACAGATCTGCTCGACGCAAGCATCCGAGCATTTGTGCGCCCGCGGCCTTTGCCGTATCGACCACGTCCGCATCACCAGCCATGCCGGCAATGTTGAGCGGCATCCCAACGCACTTTGATACGCCAACGGCATTCAACACCCCCTTTGCGCGCGTGACACGCCCAGCAAAGAGCAATCCGTCCTTCGGCTTCACAGCCGGCGCCCATGGCACCTCAATTGGGCAGGATAATGGCTCATCAAGCGAGACGCCATAGTCGGCAGCCTGTGATTTCGAGAGGAACCCAAGAGTATGCCCCATGCCGCCACGGATCGCATCGCGGATCGCGGCGTCTGCATCGATATTGGCGCCCGTGTGAAGCGGAATGACATTCAAGATCCCACCACCGGTCAGCCGATACGGGAGCTCATCATGTCCGAAGTTGATCACAACATCGCAATCCCTCTTGTTCAGCGCCCCAATTGCCTTGGCCATGATGTTCGTAAGCCCACTCCTGGTTCGATGTGGCTCATCGCCAAGCACGCTCGGCTGCGGATCTCCTGGGATGAGCTTCAGATCAAGGTGTTCCGACGTAGATCCCTCCAAGCAGTACACGACGACCTCCCATCCGCATAGCTTCAAATACGTTGCAACCTGCTGGCAATGGTAGACGGTGCTGAAAGGGGAATTATCTGCATATGGTTGAAAGGCCGGAGGAATGAGTATCGCTCGCATAAGTGTAAGTAGTGAACAGACGCAAACATATTAACACAGCAAAAAGCCGATTGGCTTTCTGCGCCAATGTTGTATGCTTAGTACATACACTTTACCAAGGGGATTCAAATGGCGTCGCTCAACGAAACGGTCGGACAGCACTATGATGACAACGAGCGCTTTGCGCAGACACTCAAGACGGTTGCCGAGCGATTGACTGGCCAAAAATTCGAGTATCCGGACTGGGATTACAAATCCATCGGCGATCTGATCAAGCAATTCCCAATCGGCTACGCCATGACCATCGGGCGCAGCCTGGGACCGGATATGGCCGACAAAGTCCGTGAGCGACTGTTCGTGGTGTGGGTCAATGATAACTATCGCGAACTGGAAGGGCAGGAAATCCTCGATCACCACGTCCAAAGCGGCGAATACCCTGAAGACTTCCTGAATGAGATCCATGGTGCCGAGTCGTTCAATGACACCTCGAACGGGATATTCGGCTACGGCTACCTGGACGGCAATGGCATCCCAGTCTCCGATACATTCGCCGCCGAACTGCGGAGCGCACTGCATGGCACGCAAGGAAGCTACTGGACGGTCGAGCAAAATGCCGAGCTGATCGCATCGATGTCCAGCGAGGAGATGTCTAATGTGATGCGGCGCACAAACGCGCCTGCTTTCGCGTGAGTATCTGCCATGTCAACCAATACCCAATGCGACATCATCGAATACAAGCGGGCTCAGTGGTACCTCCTGCTTGAGCGATATAACGAAGATGATGACGGCGAGCAGATCGAGGGTGCAACTGACGCATTCGGCCCTTTCGTCTCGGACGGCGAGGCACTTGCCTACCTCGATCGCAACCATGCGAATCCCGGCGGTTACACTGTAGAGCCCCTACCTGAAGGCAAGGAAGCTGCGAGCGTTGGAAGGTACATCGAGAGCCTTATTGAGGCGATCGGAAACAAACCTGCATCAAGGCCATATTGCTGATAATCAGACTGATGGCGCCGGATCGTTCGATGCCATAATCCTGCTTATCCATTCCGCCATTTCCTGCTCTGAGATTCGCCCTGCAGCGAGCTCAATAAACACTTGATGCGCTTCAACCGGGTCGTAATCCAAGGCGATTCCGTTCGCATCGCAGAATGCGATCATACAGCCGAATGCAGTCCTCTTGTTCCCATCAAGGAATGCATGATTCTGCGCAACGCCGAAAGCCAGGGATGCAGCAATTGATGAGATGGAGGCGTTCGCGCCATAGGAGATGGTGTGGAGCTGGCGACCAACCGCGGATCGCAAGAGGTGCGCGTCGCGCACGCCTGACGTCCCACCATACTCGGATATCATGGAGTCGTGGATGGCAACGGCATTGGCATATGTAACTAATACAAATGAGCACTCGGCGCCCAGAGCTGAGGCGACTGACGAGTAATTATTATGGTTGTGCATGATTGCGCTCCTTTTGCAAACTATCGACTTTCCCGTCGCGCACTTCTGTGATAGAGGCCGCGATCATTGCTGCAGCGACCATCCTTTCCTGGCGCATCAGAAGTATCGATGGGATCCGGCGATCATTCGCTGATTGATTGTTCTGCATCTAGTTCACCTTTTTATGGAGCGTTTGGTATCGCTTGAAATTATAGACTAAATACATTGGTCCTACATCGCTAGGATGATAAAAACAATGTCGTATGAATAAATTTTACACAAAAGTGTTGCAAATGATTTCGAGATATGGATAATGGCAACCATTATGAAAACGAACTTCTCATCCCTGCCATTGCTACCACTCTCCCCCGAGTCATGCTCGCCGGAGAGTTATTGCGCGCGTGCAGGGATTGGTGGTGGAAGCGGAGATTAAGATGGACTCAGACGCTTCCTAAGCTCGAAAGAGCTTGAGAATACCAAGACCCTGATAGAGAAATCTTCAGGGTCTTTTGTTTTATGGGTTGGGACTGGCATTGGCGACTAGAGCAGACTGTAAATCTGTGGCCCCTCGGGGCAATGGGGTTCGATTCCCTGGCAACCCACCAGTTTTGAGAAGTAAAGGTTTCATCCGGGCGTAGGCTAGTCTGGTCCAAGTCGTTCGCTTTGGGAGCGAAAAATCGCAGGTTCAAATCCTGCCGCCCGGACCAACAAGAACACCGACGAGTGCTGGTTCTCGTGCAGGTGGCAGACAGAACAACCGGCTGGATTTTTGGGATGTGGCGAAACTGGTAGCACGCGCCAGCTTGAGGGGCTGGTGTCAGAGATGACGTGGAGGTTCGATTCCTCTCATCCCCACCAGAGTATTGCGAGAGTGGCGGAATTGGTAGACGCACCGGATTTAGGTTCCGGCGCCGCAAGGCGTGAGAGTTCGAGTCTCTCCTTTCGCACCAGATGATGTGTAGGTTAGTAATGGCTGCCGTAGGCGCCGAAGTATTGGAAACGTGGCTGAGTGGTCTAAAGCGCCGGTCTTGAAAACCGATGGCCTGCAAAGCGGGTCCGAGAGTTCGAATCTCTCCGTTTCCGCCAATTTGAAGAGTTATGGGCAGGTGGCAGAGTGGTCTAATGCTGCGGATCGCAAATCCGTTGTTCGCCGGTTCGAATCCGGCCTTGCCCTCCAGATGTAGCAGTAAAAGTTTTTGCTCGGTCGTCTAGCGGTCCAGGACATTCGCCTTTCAGGTGGAGAATCACGGGTTCGAATCCCGTTCCGAGCGCCAGTTGTAGCAGTAAGGTTTTGTCCCTATAGCATAGTGGCCTAGTGCAGGACCCTTTCACGGTAAAGACCCGAGTTCGATTCTCGGTAGGGACGCCAAACAAGGAGAAGTGCCGGAGTGGTCGAACGGCGCTGCTTGGAAAGCAGATGGTCATAGCAGTGTGGCACGGGAGTTCGAATCTCCCCTTCTCCGCCATCTGATGAAGTACCAGTGAGATCTCATCGGAGATGCAAGGAGCATAGTAACGCGCTAGTGAGCGTTTTGCGAACGGTTAGAAGAGGGTTGCCAGAGCCTGGTTGAATGGGCCTGTCTCGAAAACAGGATGGCTGGAAACGGCTGCGGCGGGTTCGAATCCCCCACCCTCTGCCATGAGATTTTGAAACGATTTACTAACCGGCTGCGCCTGTCGCGCACCGTCGGCGCTTACATGGAGAAATGGCCGAGTGGTCGAAGGCGCTCCCCTGCTAAGGGAGTAACCCATGCACAAACATGTGGTTCAAGGGTTCGAATCCCTTTTTCTCCTCCAGCATTTTTGCACCAACATCGATATTGTTAGCATGCAGTTTTAGAGATGCCGAGGTGGTGGAACTGGTAGACACACTGGATTCAAAATCCAGCGCCCGCAAGGGCATGAGGGTTCGATTCCCTCCTTCGGCACCAAATTAAGGAAGGCGTATGACAGACAAACCAAGATGCGCCATACGACGGGAAAGACCCAAACGCCACCTCGGAAGATATATCGGCGGCGAGTCATGGCTGCGATGCGGGCGTGTAGCGGTCCTGCACGACCTATTCAAGATTCCGATGTGTTTGGAATGCGCAATAAAGTTTGGAATAACTGACCATCCCAGGTCTGATCAATAAACTCCTTATGGCGGAATTGGTAGACACATGGGACTTAAAATCCCCCGCCGTTAGGCGTCCCAGTTCGATCCTGGGTGCGGGCACCACAAACTAATCAAGAGCAATCAACATCCTCGATCGAGATTGAATCCAAGGCAACCGATGTTTTTGCTCTTGATAGCCGCCCGATTGTTTCGTTCAGGCTCAATACCAGCTCTTCTAAGCTCCGACCTAAAGGCCGGGGTAGTTGACTGCGATCAATTTATCGAGATTTGAAGTAGGGGCTGTCATATTCACACGCTCCGCCCGGTCGCAACCCTGAAGTTCGCCAAAACCTCGCCCAGCGCAGCCGCGTAAGAGAAATACCACTCGAACATCTCATCTTCTTCGTGATTTCCCTCAAGCTCAAGACTCATCCTGGCGCGAAGCATCTCTTCGTAGCGCATCTTCAGCCAATGCTCGAAAGATTCGAGATCCTTGATACCCGCATGGACGCCAAAGCGCCCCAACGGAGATTTGTCCAGCATCTCGGAGACGGGGATCATGCCGGCCGCTATCATTCGGCTGTCTAGGTCGGTCCCGGCGGCTGTATCAATCCGGGTGCGGGTGATCCACTCGGCCTGAAGTTGATTGAATTCATCCAGCGTCAAAGTGGCGCATCCACCTTCCCTTACGCGCTGGCGTAGCGTGCTGATCATGTTCACTTTCTCAACTCCTTGCTCGAGAGCTTGTTCATTCGGGGATGCGACAACACCATCTCTTTCGCCTTAAAGTACGGCACAACTTTGAATTTTGGCGCATTGATTCCTGTTGCAATCTCGAGAGATTTTGATTCGGCAGCCGCAGGAGAATCGAACAAAGTCGCCTCATCAAGATAAGGCTGAGCGGACATAAAGCTACCGCTATCAGCAAAGAACTGCGGATTCGTTGGCGCAGCATCGCAGAGCAAATTGAGTTGTCATCTTGCCTTCCAAGTTAGTTATACATACCAAGCTTTTGTGCTTCAGCAGTCAGCTCGTCCAAAGCGGATTCACGCGCCCTGCGTGCAACTTGCGCCAGATTCTCTTCCAACAAGACTGCATTGCCGGTCATTTCATCCGGCATATTCAGCGCAAGGATAGCCTTTGCCATAGCCTCGCGAGATTCCAGAGACATGTGGTGTATGATCTTTTTTTGCTTACCCTCTTCATTCACCCATTCCGTGATGAATACAGATGTTTCCCGCAGCAGTTTGGCTGCGAGCGCCAAGCCTTTTCTTTCGTCGCTCATTTGACATTCCCTATCAAGAACTGCCCCGACACCACTTGTGGCAACTTCGCCCGGATCAATTCCTGGCTCAGCACGTCGGCCAGATCCATGCGCAACTGGCGGATGCGGCGGGTAATTTCTTCCAGTGCGGCGATGTTCTCTGGCGTCGCCTGGATGTACGAAACTTCCTTTGGGTCGCCAAGATAGATGCTGCTATCAATTGGGCCGGAATTACTCATGTAGTCGAACTTCTCCCTGGTTGAGCAAGCCTCAGGGAAAGGAGAGAAACGATTACGACTATCGATTGTCACCGCCTTGCCACTGACCGGGTGTATTCCGCGCTTAATGTGGCTATATGTGACGCTGATACCGCCACTACGAGGATTCATTGCGCCCTTCACCTCAACGCACAACCAATCCTCCCATTGCACACCAAGCATCACCAGAGACTTGTCGGAAAGCACAGTCTCCAACTTTTCCTTCAGATCGTTGATATCGACCGCCTCGACAGATTCGTTCAGCGCAGGGCAATCGGCGCGAAACTTCATGCCAGCATCGCGCGTATCGCCATGCACCAGAAATACCTCGACCGGCTTGCTGCCGTCAGGCGCATTGAAAGTCCAATCGAAGACCTTGCGGCCTTTATGACGTTCACGGGATGCTGGATTTGTATTGAGATTTGACATGGCTGCCATTATAGTTGTGTGCGCTCACGGTGTCAAGGGTGATATTTGTGCGACCGGCATAACATCAACCGCGAGGCGGCTCCATAAAGGTGACAGCAATCATCGGATCCAGCTCGATAGCGGTCGCGCGCCACGCCTCCGGTATCGATTGAAGAAAGTCTGAATCGATCGGATGCCCCAGCATCAGGTCATTGCGGCACGCATCCCACAATATATTTGCCTGCCGCTCGTCTTTCCGGCGCTTCAGCGATGAGCGATCCTCCCGTTTCGAGAGCCATAACTTGTGGATGGCCATGAAGCGCGGATCCGGCACCACCAACGGCGTGACAATGCCGCCACGCCCTAATGCAATATGCCTCACCGCGGAGCCCATGTGCAGGATATCCTGCCCTTCAAGCTCCACAGGCACAACTCGACCGCCAAATATCTTCCGCTTGGAGGGCACATCCACCTTAGTCAGTCTGCTGATCGGATCCACTTCAGATTTGTCGCAATGCAGCCGCCTGGACATTAACGCATTCATCTCTGGGCTAAGGTAAATCTCATCCTTGGCGATGTGTCGGATCGCCTGGATGAGCCTTTCGGGTGACGCATTCTTCATCACATAGCCGCTGGCCCCGGCCTGAATGGCAGACTCTGCATAAAGGGCTTCGTTATGCATTGAAACCACCAGGATCGGAAGCGCCGGCCTGATCTTGGATATCCTTCTGATAAGTTCTGTGCCAGAAACTTCTTTCAGCACCATATCAACTACGATCACATCAAGCGGAAGACCTTCTTTGATGGCATGGATGGCGCCATCAGCATCTGGCGCCTCCGCCACAACCTGCATGTCTGGCTCGGCATTGATCAAATGCGCCATACCTCTTCTTACTATTGCGTGATCATCAACCAGCATGAGATGTAATTTTGGCAGAGACATCACCAAAATTGCACGCAAACGAACGCTCGCAAAAAAACCATCGCACACTCCCCTATGAAAATACTACCCGTCTCGCTCGTTCGGCAAGATTTTTGTTAAGCAACCCCATAGCAACCCTATGGCAACCCCATAGCAACCCCATAGCAACCCCATAGCAACCCTATGGCAACCCTATGGCAACCCTATGGCAACCCTATGGCAACATGATTGTATTCATTAAAGGTAGCTGTGCGAACTATTTTTTAATGATTACTGAACACGAAGGGAATTGACAGAACGCCCCGCCTGGTCACAGCACCACTGTCCGGACATATCTTTGCGTCGATGGCGCATGCAGTCAACTCCACGTCATCACGCAGGAAAGACCAAATCAGCTACACCGCCGACGCCCCACGCCAATAGTGAGGCAAGCGTCATGGCGATCATATTATTTTCTATCAGCAGCCACTCGCGCATGAATTTTTGGATGTAGTACCAGCCAAAAATCATGGTTACGCTTGATGCGATAAGACTGGCTGTAGAAGGTATATCCATCTCCCCTCCTACATCACAGGATTGAGCGCCCCCCGCACATGCTGGACGCCCGCCTCCAAGGGAAACCAGTCAAAGCCAGTCTCTTCGATCAGCGAGGTAAGGCGTACCATTGCGAGAAGATTATCCTCGTCCCTCATAGCGCTATCAATTGGGACATAGGCAGACTCCCACAATGACCGATAGGCTGATGTGACCTTGTTACTCTGATGCAGCGCGTGACGCCAAGTGAAATTACCCAGCTTCTCGCCACGACTCTTGATGTACTCTCCCATGAATACCGGGTCTGAGCCGCCATTCTTATCAACTGAAGACAGGCTGATCCATTCCCTGAAGAAATCCTTGTTTCGATCGAACCAGGAGTCCACGCCATCTCCACCATTGCGGGAGTCCCACTCCCCAATGACTTCGATCTTATCCTTGTATCCAAGCGGATACTGCAACCTTGTTGCGCCAGGCAGACAGTGCGGCATGAAGCACAGATACAGCATTGCACCATCTACAGGATCTGATGCTGGCTTCAGGTGTGCGGCGATCGACCCGTCCGTTATGGCATCCAGCACAGCCACGCCAATCTCAATCGGGCCAAGCCCGCGCGCCGTCCAGCGACGCAGCTTCACATGCACCATGCGATATATTGCATCAGGAGAAGACAGATCAAAACCAAGTTGAGCGGCATCGGCAGGCTTCCATCTCTTCCGATAGTCAGCAAGCGCGATGGACTCGGACCCTGTCAACGCACGAAAGTCGTAGGCGACCGCGCTCGCCCGCTGCTCAGCAGTGAAAAATTGTTGGGGGTTCATTTTGTCTCTCAAGTCGATAATCATGGTTGCATATTAATGCAAATTTGCACCATTGTCAAATATTTGAACTGTCTTGCAAAACAATTCCCCTTATGTATGATTGCCTCATACGAACAACGAAAGCGACACATGGAAGATATCAGCCCAAGAGTCCTGCAGATCAAAGTCATGAAGAATATGGCCGACGCACGGATGTTGCAACACCAGATGGAAAAGATGCGCGCAGAGATGCTAGTTAACACCGACGGCATGACGGCACTTGAGTTTTTGTACATCAATCCAGCCGAATCACCTGTCGGTCTCCGCGCGCAAGAAGTGTTCGGCCGATTTGAAGTCGCCGTCATCAATGGCGTACAAGCAACCATGGCGCTCGCCAGAAATGCTGGCGACGACATCGCGCCGGCCATCAAATCCATCCTGAATGACTGCATCAAAGATATGGGCGAATGGCACGATGTCGCCATTATCGCAAAAGCAGATCGTTACGCCGAATACGAGCGCATGCATGACGCGTACTCTGCCGAAACCGGGTCAAGAATGGCTATATAGCGAAAGGATTCACCATGAAATCAAACCTCGAAAAGCTCCCGGAGTTCTGCTTGTCTATCCTGGAGACTAATCCGCCAGGGAAGTACGTGATCGGCATCTATAAAGGCGAGGACTGCTACAGATCCACCGCGTACGACACGCACGATCTTGCAAAAGCAAAAGAACTGGCAAATCACATCAATAAAAAGCTTGGTGTCACCGCTGCGCAGCGTGAGTGTATGGAGGCTGGCTCCATGTTTGGATGGAATGTGCCTGGCGCCCAACTCGACTACGTTGAGGCGCTGCATAAGAAGACCTCCCGAAAGGAGATCATCCTCACTGATTCTGATTGGGCTGAGCGATTCAAGCCGCTCATGAACCCTTACGGGGAAAAGCAAGGGAGCTTCTCCGGATGGGACGAAGAGAATCCAGAGCAAGGATGTTTGTTTAACAGTGCCGGCAAGGATCTTGCCTACATTCAGGACATCATGGCCGGCAAGGTCGATGGACTTTCCGCGGATGCCGCACAAACTTCGGCTGATTCATACGATTCCTCGCTGGTGGCAAAGATATGCCCGTTGTCGAATACGACCACCCAGTGCCACAGATTGTTTGGCGCGATACTGCGCTTGATCTCCAACTTTGCTGGCATTTACAGCTCCCTTAGCTGTTATAGGTATTCGACATTTATGCTGTTGGATACCCCTCAACAGCATTTTCCTTCTGCGTTTCTTCCACCGAGCTTCTGCTGTCTTATGCGCTCGCTCACTGCGTTCCTGGGCATCCTGTACCGGGTCAAAACAGTCAAACCACTCGTCCCATTCGGACGCCTTGCGCTCACACTTAATGAATTGCCTCCGGTGATAGGTATGACAATCTTGATGGCACTTTCACTCAATACGCAGAACGGAGCCTTCAAGTCCTTGCCGCTTCAGGAAATCCAGCGCTTGGGCCGGTAGCTCGCTCTTAGGGTCGACAGCCTTCAGTGCCCTCGACAGTCGGTTCACCAGCATGGCCAAGTCCTTGTTGACGCCCTGCTTCTCCAGCCACTCAACGTAGGAGTCAGTTGACCCGGATTGTTGGAACATCTCAAACATCTTCAGGCTCACAGATTCTGTAACAACAAATGGCAATTCTTCACTTATCCCGACATATATCTGATCGCGCTCCTTGTAAAACCCGGCCGCGCGTGCCGTTATCGTAGGATTACCCTTCGGGTCGTAGTAATTCGCTGACTCATACTGCTGGTTGTACTCGTCGAATTCAGAGTAATCGACCTTCAGCACATACATGTCATTGTGTTTTTCTTCAGCCGATGCCACTCGCGCACGCATCCCTGCCTCGGTATAGCCATCAAGCTCTTCGATGCCTTTCGTGAAGGTCACCACCGGATGAATCCCGGACTTGATCATCAATGCAAATTCTTTCGCGTTCATTCCATCTCCTTTGTTTTATCAACCAGCAATGCCAGCATCCCTTTTTCCGCAATAGCGTCCAATCCGGCACGCTGAACTGCGCTGGTCAAGTACGCATTGATCTCGATCTTGGCCTTTTCACGCTTGCTTCTCCTTGTTTGTTTTTTTGACCGCCCGCTTGGCAGCTTTTTTTGCCAACTCTTCCGCGTGTTCACTGGCGAACCGCTCGATATAACCTTGTGGCGCTCGCCAGTTGTTAATGTAGTGTTGAGCACTACCCGCAAGGTCTGGATAGCGAGACTCGATCTCATTACGCAAGCGAGATTCTTTGGATCTCAGTTTTTCGTACGCGTTCACGCGAGCACTGTTTGCAACATCGATAGACGTTTCGTACTTTACTTTAACTTGCAACAACTCGTTTTGTAGCGCGGCGATTTTTGCACGAATAGCCATTTCTTCGTTATTTCTCGCGGCAATAACGTCATTGGTGGCTTTGGACGCAGCCTCCGTTTCCGCCACCAGGGCCGAGACATCGATCTTTTCAATCTCAGCATTCCTCTCCGCCTTGCGAGCGCGGTGCGCAGCCTGGCGCAACAACGAAGCTTCGCGATTTACTGCTTTTTGTTCGAGCGTTAGAGCCATGATCTACCCATTTCCTTTCGTTGCCTCATCAACAGCCACATCTGTTTTTGCACTTTCATCTTCATTGAATTCTTTCCTGTTCACAGCACAGCCTCCTTGAGTTTTTAGGATTATACTGTGTGCGCACACGGCTGTCAAGCGTAAGAGTGCAACATACTAAAGAACTTGCTTTCAATCATTCTCGGTCGAGCGAACCCATCCGAGTTGCTTTACATCGTATCGTTCTACTTCGCCTGTCTCGATAATATATCTATCGAAGGTAATGCCTAGCATTGCCGCAAGCTCTGCCGGGATAGGCCCATCGAAAACGCCATTGTGCATTGGGATGAAGTCCTTCTGACATTCTGGACACCACAAATGCCCTTTGAACTCCGACCACTGCGTATCGTGGTTGCCACATTCGCATGGCGCAACCTCAAATACCGCAGGTGGCTGCAGGTAGCACCATTCTCGTTTCTCAGGCATTTTTCCCGCCCGCCGCAATGATGGCGGCAATAACAGCATCCAGTTTATCTTTAGGGCACTCAAACGCCCCCTCTCGCCGTTGTTTGCAGCTTGCGCCATTGATTAAAATGCCCTTCAAATGTGGGACTATCTTTCGGATCGACGCCAGGGAGATCAAAAACAATCCCACCAGACATCGAAACACTTGCCGCATCGGGAATGTCCTGTATTCCACTATCATCAGACAGCACTTTGCCATCGACAATAATCACATTATCCTCACAATACGCGTCGTCCTGCCAGAAGCTCGGATCAGCATAGAATGCCTTCAATTCTGCACCTGTTGCTTTTGTTGTCACTTTCAGCCTTTCATTGTCAATTTTGAAGCAGCAATTTCGTCGCGAGTAGCAAGTCTCGCCGAACCAAGAGCAGAACACACCGTCATCGACTTACTCTTGCGCCACTTACTGTATTGGTTTTTGCGAAGCGTCTTGGGTGGATTACCGCTCCATGACGCCACCACAATTTCCTTAACGGAATCCACACTGACCACCATTACAGGATGGATTGCTACCGTTGTGATAGTGGTGTTCCCCATCTTCTGGCGCGTAATGGTGTAATACGTTCTCCAAACCTTTCTTCTCCAGGCTGTTGTAGGTGCGCTTTTCCACGCCACTCAATTGTCGGCACTGGACCGTACCGGCATGTCGAATTTCCATGACAGCCTCATGCTGTGCAGGGGAAAGCTTCAGTCCCTTTGCCAGATACTCATCCACGAGATACTTGCGCGCAGGCTTCTGGGCAACGGGGGACTGAAAGCAGCCTGCCGGGCCGATCACGATATCTCCCTCATCATCCCGGCAGTTCTTGGCGCACTGCCCTTCCCTGACCGCCACTCCGGCGATTCGGAATCCATTGTGGCGCATAACTCATCCCATACGGCTACAAGACTCGCCCATTCCTCGCCGGCACTCGCCATCTCGCCGATGCGTGTCGCCAGCTCCGGAACCTCTTCGAGCAACCTTCGGCAGCGGGATAGATCGTCCGGGTCGTGCGGATGCGCCAGATGCGCCATGTCGCCGGCAGACATCTCCATTGGAGGCACGCCTGTAAGCCGATAGAAGATTGCGTTGCTACTGCCGCCATGATGGCCGATCGCCAACCATTTGATAGCCGCCTCGCTCAGCCCGCTGCCGGAAAAATGGAATTTCGTTCGCTCGATAGCGATATCGTGGAATTGCAGCGCGAGCGCATCCACGTCCGCCTTCGGCCCCATTGCAATATTGGCTCCAGCAAGCCTCGCAAGGTGCGGGCTCATCACAGAAAATTCCGGCACCAACTTGGTTAGCGTGCCAAATTTTGAAACTGGAATGGAGCCGAAGATCAACACGCAATCCCCATGATGCTCTATTCGATAGCCAGACACGCTACTGGAGTGGTTCATTTCGCAATTTACCCCGGAACTCATGCTGCCACCTCGTCTATCACATCCTCTGTCATGTCTTAGCATTTTGATCACCCCCCATCCGTTGACTCAACCTTCAAATTCCCTGCGTGATACTCCTCGGCCGCCAGCAGCATCGGTGCCCACTGCAGATATTTCGCGCGGGTACGAGGATCTTTGAAGAACTGCTTGTATTCGCCAGGCGTGTAGCCAGATACGTTAAAAAGATGAGCGACCGGCACCGTGATTGATGTCTTGATTTCCGGGCTCTTTCTACCCCAGTCGTCGTGCGTCAATCGCTTGCGATACCACACGAATACCGCCTTGCCCGCGCGAGGCTTGAATTCA
>Ga0210012_1000217_pt1 | contig 75860 bp, 57 predicted proteins | sample CryGeymeta201504_FD_183974 | JGI IMG/M metagenome (GOLD analysis project Ga0210012, IMG submission 183974) | Groundwater microbial communities from Crystal Geyser aquifers in Utah, USA - Crystal Geyser metaG 2015-04 (SPAdes) (version 2) | ecosystem: Environmental > Aquatic > Deep subsurface >... | reverse complement strand
ATAATTCGCAAAAAGCTCCGTTTGATTAGGAATCTCTGAGTTTTGATCTGCAACAGAAACAGTTTCAGGCTCAAAATAGGCTACAATTGGCGCTGTGGCATCTGTTACAGTCAAACTTGATTCTCCTATATTATGATTTTCCCAATGTGAAAAACGATAACCTTCTTTTGCAACTGCTTTCACTGTAATGGGTTGATTCTTAAAATAGTTGCCAGTCCAAAATTCAGGATATTGAATAGTAGCTACATTCGGTGTTCCTGATTTAATATCGGTATTGTTAATTCGAATAAATCCCATACTTGGATCACCCACACTAACTTTAAGTGTGTATAAGGTGTCGAGCGAAAACTGATCTCTAAAGTATTGATTCATATAGGTTTCACGTTCGTTTGCAAAGCGAGCCATGTAGTTTATATTGGTTTCCCATTCGGCATAATCATGTGGCATACTCCATCTATGATCCGAATTTCCCCAACGATCGATGTGTTCGGTTACATACGGCGCAACCACGTTTTTTAGAGAATCTAAAACAGAAAGAACGCGAGGTTTCGCAAAAGCTGTATTCATTAAATCACGATACGTATTGATAAATTCGGCTTTAAAATCTTGATTTTTCAATAATTCGAAGAGTAAAAACGTACTCCAATGATCAGCGCGAGTAGCTTCTTGTAAATAGTTTTGGGTAACATGTCCCTGATATTTGCTTTCCGTATGAATGTCTGTCCAAGCAAACCCGAAATCAGTATCGAACATCATCCATCTCCATCGTCCATCTCGTCCAGGACCAGCTGTTGAATCATAAGCCGTTTGATAGCGCCAATAATCAATATTATTATGCGGCCAATCTCGATTATTGAAATAAATATTGGAAAGTGTATAATTGATAAAACTCTGAACATCCATTTGTGTATTGATGTAGGAATAGTGTTTTTGATCAGTTAAGCCATTAGTACGAACGTAATTCAACATATTAACGTAATGAGTTTTAGTGCCTTCTTCGATACTCGCATTTCCAGATAAATAATCGATTTTAGTATCTTCCACATCGAATTTTATACTCAAATAATCTTCATCATAACGTTCACGAATATTTGCGATTCCCCAAAATTCACCATTTAAAAACAACAAATTTTGACGAAAAGCCATGGTTTCAAAAGGAAGATGTCTCACAAGGGTTTGCATAAATCCATCTCTCAAAGCCGATTTCATCCAATCTTGACCAGAATTTCGGAGTTGCAAACGTTTATATTCGTCTAAATCTTGATCTAAAAAAAACGGATAACGTAGTTTCGATTTCCCATATTCGCTTCGAGCATACAAACGAAACGATTTTTGCTGAAAAGAACGAGATCCGCCTCCATGCAATCTAATCCCAATATTTTGAGAGACATCAAGTTCCCCATTTTGATTAAAAAACTCGAAATGAGCCGGACGTTCCCATTCGTCACCACGTTGTGTGTAATTCGCAGGAGTTCCTAAACCTTCTGTTGCTCCTGGATTTTGAGCTTTCCATGCGTCAAAATACTTGCCCAAAACATAAATTCCAGTGTTATAATCAAACAGATTTAAAGAATCAGTAATTAAGGAAACGATAGGAATTTGATAACGATTTTTTCCATTGGGATGAATGATAAATGTGCCTGATGTTGTCTCGCTCCAAGAATCTCCGTTTTTTGACCGTGCACGAATTACAGTAACTAATTGAATTGGTCCTGTTGCAGCAACCCAAGGAGAATAAGAATGAGAAATACTTGAAATAGTAGAGTAAGATGGAGAATCTGTGCTTCTATCAGTTAAGGTAAGGGCAGAAGTGTATTTTCTTGATGACTCGTTTGGAGTATCGCCATTTAAGGTGTAATAAATTTCATCTCCTTCGCCTGCAATAAGTTGCAATTCAAAACCTGATGTATAATAGCCAGGATTCTGTGAGAATTGAGGAGTTGTTTGCGCAAAAGCTGAGCTATTTACAACTATGAGAAAAATCAAAGATGAAAGATAGGAGAATCTCATTAAGTCGATTTATTAGTAGTTTTGATGATGAATTCTTATTCGAACATAATTTTAATTAAAGTAGTAAGTATTTCACTTTCAACATGCTAAATTATTGTTACAACTTGAATAAGTTGTAAAAGGCAACAAATGGGAGATTTTCTAAACGGATTACGTTAACTATTTGAGCTTTATCTAGAAAATCTGATTTGCGATATAAATGTTGTCATCAGTTCGGAGTCGCTTATCAGTTTCAGAATAATTTTATTACCTTTACTTTTTTTGATAAAATGAGCTAAAGAATTGTTTTAAAATGTGTGCAAAACAAGCAAAAGGTCTATCAGATAAACAGCGTCTCGAGCAGATAATTGAGTCTGTATCCATTGAAAAAATAACGAGTTATTTAAAGAAGTCAGCTCTAAAGCACCCTAGTTTTATGGCTGAGTTTATTTCAGAATTCTCGTATGTGATTAATGAAAATTCACTAGAAAGTTATATTTCATCTCTCGATTTAAGTTTAAAAAGCATTCTTGGTCAAAGAAGAAAAATAGTTTTAGCAGACTATAAAAAAATGCAAAAAGCATATACTAAACTTCTGAAAAGTGCTTTAGACGAATTATTAAATCAGCATTATAGAGAGTCCATTTTACTTACGCTTGCTGTGTTTCATCACTGGAAAAAACTAGATATGGATACACATTTGAGTTTTTCTAGGACATATATTTCAGATTTTCCATTAGATATAAGATCTGATTATGTTAGTGAAAATATGGGGAGTATATATTTTCAAGCAATTTTTAATCACCTAATTGTGTGTTTGAGCAAAATGATGCCTATGCAACGAGATTCGGTTGTGTTAGATATGTTGAGAATTCTATCTCCACATATTAATACTGAGTCAGATGCAAGCAGCTATATTAAAATTGTAAGCTATTTTGATATCAACGAAATTGAAAAAGATCTTCTTGAACAGTTTAAAGTAGCCGTTCATACCCATTTAGAATATAAGATGAGTTATGAAAGAAGTTTAAATACAAGCTATTTCATAGACGAATTTCGTAAGTACTGCTTGCAAATAAACAAGATAGAAGCGTATCTCGAGGTAATCAATACATTTAAAGAACAAATCATATATTGCACTGTTGAATACTTGAAATACAGAACTATTGATGAAACTCGTTGGCCTGAACTTAATAAAGATAGTTTTTCAAAATTATTATCTGGTTATTCAAATTATGACAGATTTGAAATTGCTCAGTTAGCAGAATGGATTTTAGATAATGAGCCACAGACTCTAAAATCTAAAGATTTGGAAAGTTCGGTAATCCTTGTTCTTGAATGGCATCATTTTTCTAAAGAAGCTGAACAAAAAGTCTTGGTTCACATAAGTTCAGAGAAATTAACTCGAATAACTAAGAATTATTTTCAAATTTACTATAGTAATATTTACAGTAATAGTACTCAGCAAAATGAACTCCAAATCGCAAAAAATAGGAGACAAATGCTTCAATTCTTTCTCAAATATGGTGATTATGGAACCGTTTCGAAACTTCTAGTAAACACGGTAGCCAAAGGCGCAGTGTATGTTAAACAGTTTATTTCTGGAATTTTACCCGAACTTAATTCGGAAGAAGTTCATAAAGTTCGGTCTTTATTTAGAGGGTTTATTATTCATAATGAATTGGCGAATTTTCAAAAAGGGCATCATTCTTACCTAAATATGGGCACTAGTAATTATGAAGAGTTAGTTCTTTTAATGCAATTATATAATTCGGTTGAACCTGATAAAGCACGAGTTAAACTTTTTGGACAACTCATTATTAAGCGTGCAGGGTATTATCATCAGGTAAAGACCTGGGTAGAGAATTTTGAAAAGGAGTTTCTTTCAAATAATTTGTCTTTAGCACTTTCTATCAGCACTTATGAAATAATGTTCAAAAAGCTTGGAAACGCGGAAGATGATCCCTTTTTTGTGGAAATTGATAAGCTTAAAAAAATTAATAATTTACAATATATTCTTAGATAGAAATGAAATGTGTGAATTTTATGAAACGAAAAAAGTAAACGCCGTTTTCATTGGCAAAAGCTAGCCTTTGTAGTTGTGTTGAATGAGTGAAACCATTATTTTTCACCCATGAAAATTGCTCCTATTGGTAAAACTCCTCGTCATAAGACATTCGAATATGTCCCTCGGTATTGGAATCCAGAGGAAGAAGAGAAGAAAAAAAGAAAACATAATATTCAATTTGAACGAAAACAGCGCAGAGGTCCAGGTCGTTCCATTGTGATGTACATACTTATTCTGTGTGCTATTCTTTATATTTTAGTTGCGTTTTAAGCTCAGTTTCTTCTAATCAGGTACTATTTGAGTAGAGAATTTATAAGGTAATTATTCGGCTGTTTTTAATTACTTGAACACTCAAATTAATCACCTTAACTTAGCTTCATTCCGTTTTTAGAAGAATAAATCATTCATTTTCTTAAATAATTGACAGATATTCGTGCAAACAGGTAAACTTATTCGAAAATTACCGCCTGAAATTCATAATAAAATTGCCGCAGGTGAAGTTGTTCAGCGTCCAGGTTCCGTAATCAAAGAGTTATTGGATAATGCTATTGATGCAGGTTCAACAAAAATTAGTATTCGAATTGAGAATGCAGGTCGAACTTTGTTGCAAGTGCACGATAATGGTTCAGGAATGGCAAAAGAAGATATTCCTTTGTGTTTCGAGCGTCATGCTACTTCTAAAATCGAAACGGTTGACGATCTTTTTCATATTCAGTCGTTGGGTTTTCGTGGAGAAGCAATGGCCTCGATTGCTGCAGTTTCACAAGTGTCATTAAAAACTAAAAATGATGATGACGAATTAGCATACGAATTTGAGATTTGGGGCGGAGAACAAAAAGTTTTTCAACCTTGTGCGTTTGAGCGCGGAACTTCTATTTCTGTGCGAAATCTATTTTATAATGTTCCTGCTCGTCGTTCATTTCTAAAAACCGACTCAACTGAGTTTCGCCACATTCTAACCACAATTCAGCAAGCATCTTTAGCGAATCCCGATATTGCTTTTGATGTATTTTCAGATAACAACGAAATTTATCGACTTCCAGTTCAATCTAAGGAAGATAGGATAACTGCACTTTTTGGAAAAGCTTACAAAGCGAGCTTGATTCCATTTTCGGAGCGCACGACTTACATTAGTTTATCGGGATATTTAATTGATCCGAAATTGACCAAAAAACACCGTGGCGAGCAGTTTTTGTTTGTTAACGGACGTCCATTTTCTCATCGTTATATTCAATTTATTGTTGGAGATGTGTACAAACCTTTGGTCAATTCGGGCGAATATCCATTTTATGCGTTGTTTTTTGAAATTGATCCATCAGAAATTGATGTGAATGTCCATCCTTCAAAATTAGAAGTTAAATTTGAAGACGAAAAAAGTGTAATTAGTTTTACTCGTTCTGTAATTCGAAAAGCATTAAATGAGCGTTTCGCCATTTCAGTAGATTCTTCTGCGTTTATTGAAAATGATACTTTATCAACGGATTTGTCTTTTGTTCAGCCTAAAACGAGTGGTTCTAACTTTCAAGATTATAATCGGAATCCAAATTATTCGGTAAGTGGTGATGATTCGAAAAGAATGATGCAGTTTTCATCTCGAATTAATCAGCCTCAACAATCCGATTACGATTTAGGAAATACTTTATTTAATCCTGAAAAACGAGATGAAATCCAGCATTCTGGTTCAAAAAATAGCAATTCAAAACCTGATTATAATCGAGACAGAGGATTTTGGCAATTACACGATCAGTTTATTGTGAGCCAAACTTTAACGGGAATGTGTCTAATTGATCAACATTTAGCACATTGTCGCATTTTATTTGATCGATCCTTGAGTTCTATTGAATCAGGCTTGCCAAGTTCTCAGCAATTATTATTTCCTCAACAAATTCAGTTTTCTGCGACTGATTTCCAATTAGTTCAGGACTTATTACCGCAATTAATACATCTCGGATTTTCAGTTCAATTATTATCGGGATTTTCTGCCATTATTTCGGGAGTCCCAACTGAGGTTCGCGTAGGAGAAGAAAGTGATGTATTGTTAGATTTGATTCATGATGTACACGAAATGCGTTCTGACAGAAGATTAAATCCGAAAGAAAAAGTTGCTTTAGCTTTAGCAAAGAGAACCGCGATTCCAAGAGGAAAGAAGTTGTCACAGATAGAAATGGAAAAACTGGTTGATGAGTTATTTGCTTGCGATCAGCCTATGATAGATCCGAAAGGAAAACCGACTTTGCGCTACATTTCTTTAGATGAGATACGAATTAAATTTGGGTGAGAAGAGGTTAGAGGTGAAAGGGAGTCTGGAGTCAGGAGTCAGGAGTCAGGAGTCTGGAGTCTGGAGTCTGGCTTCAGGAGTCTGGGATTGGGATTGGATCTTGCTTTTTATGGGTTGAGTTTTATTTTATCTGAATGATGATTCTTTATTATTTGATTTTGGATTTTTATCATTTGCCCTTGTTTTGCGACAATATTTGATTAAAAATGCCCTTGTTTTGTAACAAATGAATATATGGTAAATCGTTTAGCTTTTGAAAAATTAATAACTTGGAAGAATTCTGATACACGTTAGCCTTTAATTATCAGAGGTGCAAGGCAGGTTGGGAAAACAACACTAGTAAAAGAGTTCGGAAAATCATACTCACATCTCATTTATTTAAACTTAGAAAAACAAGAAGACAGATCATTTTTTGAGAATTATGATATTGTTAAGGTCATTTTGGAAGCCATTCTATTGACTAAAAACTTACTTATTTCAGACTTCAGTAAAGTATTGCTATTTATTGATGAAATACAAGAACAGCCAAAAGCAATCAAGTTATTACGATATTATTATGAAGATTTCCCAGAATTACATGTTATTGCAGCAGGCTCTTTATTAGAATTTGCACTAAAAGATGTAAGTAGTTTTCCAGTTGGTAGAGTTCAATACCTCTATTTAAATCCTTTTACTTTTGAAGAATTTTTAGAAGCGTTAAATAAAAAAGTATTAATTGATTCGCTTAGGGTAACTCCAATCCAAGATGTTGCACATCCTATATTAATCCGATTATTTCATGAATATGTAATCGTAGGAGGTATGCCTGAAATTGTAAATGAATATGCAAAAAAGCAAAGTATTACTTCTCTAATCTCGTTATATGAAGGTATTTGGACCGGTTATATAAATGATGTTTCAAAATATGCTATGAATGACACATTGCAGCGAGTGATTAAACATGTCATAAGTTCGGCTTCTATGTTTGTTGATCAACGAGTAAAACTACAAAATTTTGGAGGTTCGAATTATCGATCAAGGGAAGTGAAAAAAGCGTTTCGAAATTTGGAAGATGCAGGTTTAGTACAACTTATTTATCCAACAACAGAAACAGATTTACCAATTCGAAGAAATTTTAATAAATCACCAAGAATGCAATTTTTGGATGTTGGCTTAATTAATTATTCGTTGCAAATTCAAGCTCAATTATTATCCATTAGTGATTTTAGTTCAGCATTTAAAGGGGCAATAATACCTCAGATTATTCAGCAAGAATTGATTTGTTCTGAGAATGATACAAAATATCAGCCTGTATTTTGGGTTCGAGATAAAACACAATCCGATGCAGAAGTTGATTTAATTTATCCATTTAAAGGTATTGCCATTCCTGTTGAAATAAAGTCTGGACCGATTGGAAAGCTTAGATCCTTACATCAATTTATAGATACTTGTGATCATAGTTTCGCAATTAGAATTTATGCTGGCAAGTTTTCAATCGAACAACAGCAAACTCCGGCAGGAAAACCATTTACCTTAATGAATTTACCTTATTACCTTGGCTCGAAGTTAAAAGAGTATGTTTCGTATTTAATTGAGCAAGATTGATTTGTGGATTAAAAAACGGAAAAATATTTTGTGAATTTAAGTGAGCAAGGAAAATCGATTCATTTCAATTGATGCTATCGTTTTTTTCCTTAAAATAGTTCTCGGTTTTACTGTAACTTGAGTCATTAAATTAAAAATAATCAGCCATACATGTCGCTTAATATTTTAGTTTTAGAACCTTATTTAGGTGGTTCGCGCAAGCACTTTATTAATGGAATAAGTACACATTCTTCACATAAAATAATTCCTATTACCATGCCTGACCGACATTTACGTTGGCGAATGATGGGTGGAGGTGTTACAATGGCCGAATATTCGCTTCAACACGAAGAACATGTTTGTGTCATTTTTGCATCGAGTGCAACTAATCTAACTGCTTTTTTGGCTTTAACAAATCCTCGTTTTGCGAATACACCTGTAATTTTGTATATGCACGAAAATCAGTTGACAGAACCTGTTTCGGCTGGGCAAAAACGAGAATTAACCTACAGTTACATCAATTATCTAAGTGCTTTAGTAGCAGATCAAGTGGTGTTTTCTTCGAAATTTCACATGGATACTTTTTTTCAGGCCCTACCCGATTTTTTGCGTCAGTTTCCGGATTACAAACCAAAAGATCACATTGATAAAATTCAAAAGAAGAGCAGAGTGTTACATCCAGGAATATTTTTAAAGCACTTTGATCCACATCCAGACACAAGAAAAAGTAATAAACTTCCAGTTATTTTATGGAATCAGCGTTGGACAGAAGATAAAGATCCTGCTAAATTTTTTAGAATGATGAACCGTTTAGATGATGCAGGTTTTGTTTTTGAACTGATTTTAGCAGGAGATAATCGTCACGATAAACCCGTTGAATTCGAAAAAGCATGGAGTCGCTACGGAAGAAGAATCATTCATTTCGGTTTTGTTGATGATATTTCAACCTATTGCAAACTGTTGCATAAAGCTGATTTAGTTGTTTCAACATCAACCTATGAGTTTTATTCCGTTGCCATAATGGAAGCCATTTATGCCGGCTGTCATCCAATCGTTCCTAATGGTCTAATTTACCCTGAATTAATCCCAAAAACTCTGCACGAGCCACTTTTGCATGCTGCAACGATGTATAATGATGAAGATCACTTATTCAAAATTTTGAAAAGTATATTATCGGGTGAAAATAGGGCGCTACCCAAATCTACGCTTCAAGGAATTAATCGACACTTAGATTGGTCTGTAATGATTGGGAAATATGATGCTTTGTTTGAAGAAGTGGCTGCTATGTAAAAAGAATTAACAAGAGATTAAAATCTCTAAATGGCCTAATTGGTAAAAGACTGAAGTCTCGAACCAATTAGGTACACTTCGTTTATATAATATTAGTTTGATGCTTCTCTTATTGCTTTAAATTCAGACCCATCATGCCATTTTGGCCATTCTTTTGAATTTGCAATCTTAACACCTACTTCGAAAAGTGAGTGTAAATCTTGCATCCCACCATTCATTGTCCAAGTTGCAGCATCAAACTCGTCAGATGGGCGATGATAATGGTTGTCTGTGTACTCTTTTTGTAATTTCTTGCCGAACTCTCTTCCTTTTCCAATAACATCAATACCCGTTTCTGTGTATAAAGCTGGAATTCCAATTTTAGCAAAATTGAAGTGATCAGAGCGATAATAATAACCTGCTTCTTTATGTTCATCAAATGCAATTGAACGACTGTTATTTTCTAGAACAGATTTTAAAAGTTCTTCTAAATCAGATTGACCTTCACCAATAATAATCATGTCATTAGTCGGCTCAAACTGATTCAATCCATCAATATTGATATTAGCTAGCGTTTTATTCGCAGGGTAAACAGGATTTTCAGCATAATATTGAGAACCTAGTAAGCCTTGTTCTTCAGCAGTTACAGCTAAAAGTACAATTGTTCTTTCGGGTTTAGGATACATTGCTTTAAAAGCTCTTGCTAATTCTATTAAGGCTGCCGTTCCCGTTGCATTATCCAATGCACCATTGTGAATTTTATCACCTGTTTCATCAGGATTTCCAATTCCTAAGTGATCCCAATGGGCCGTATAAATGATAACTTCAGCAGGATATTTACTTCCTGTAATTTTCCCCATTACATTATAGGATTTATTATAGGTGGATTGAATGTTCATTTTTGTGGAAAGTTGTAAGCCGAGTGGTATTGCTTTAAATCCTCGTTTATTTGCTTTAACAAGAAGTGTAGAATCATACCCTGCAACTTCAAATAATTTATTGGCAATATGTTCAGGAACCCAACCGATTACATCTGCATTTGGTATGTTTGAATCACGTTTATCAAGAATTAAACGAGACGTATTAAAGCTATTTTGTTGAACTAAGAAGGGATAACTAGCGGCTCGGGTGTTATGTATAATTAGACAACCTTTAGCACCTTGCCTTGCCGCTTCTTCAAATTTATACGTCCAACGTCCGTAATAGGTCATCTCATTTCCTTTAAAGAGAGTTGAGTCGTCCACCCAAAACCCAGGGTCGTTAACCATTACTAAAACTACTTTTCCTTTAACATCTAATCCTTCATAATCATTCCAATTATGTTCTGGAGCCACAACTCCATAGCCAGCAAAAACAAGTTCACATTTGTTTAAAGAAATAATCTCGTCTGTTTTATCGGTCCATATAATGTAATCATCATAAGAATTTAGTGTAAACTTGCCTTTTTTTGATTCAATAGTCATCGTTTTTTCGGCAGTTGCCAAAATGTTAACTAAAGGAACATCTTGCAAATAAGACTCACCATTCCCTGGTTCAAGTCCAACTGTTTTAAATTGATCTTGCAAAAAAGTAATGGTTTTAACTTCTCCGTTAGTAAATGGTTTTCTTCCTTCAAAATCATCAGCAGATAAAACTTGAATATTTTTAATTAGAGAATCAACATTAAGAGCGGATGAATTTTTCTTCGAATCATTACCTGAATTACAAGCTGAGAGAAAAATGAGACTATATAAACAGATTATAGAAAGTGTTGTTTTCATGATTTTGAATTAAAGCATTGAGTAAGAATCATCATTAGTATTAATTTCAGAATCCTTCTTTTTGTGAGTTATAAGACCTGCCATCATAATTCCCGCAGTAATTAAAATAACTTGAATGATGAGTGATTTATTCGCAATTTCAATTTGTTGTGCAAATGGAATGGAAAGGAATAATAAGATGGTTATTAAACCACGAGGTGCCATAAATAATAAAGGTCTCAAGGGTAGTTTGAAAAAAGTTAAAAAAAGGAAGCGCAAAGAAAAAATACCAACTGAGATGGCAACAGCCCAAAGTATGGTTGAGGAATTCATTAACTCAGAAGTCTCAATTAAATAACCAAATAATAAAAAGAATAAAGAGCGAATTAAGAATGCAATTTCACCAGTTAACTCTTTAAATTTTCTAACTTCACGGTCGAGTACACCAGGACGTAATTGATAAATAAAAGGATTTTTTCTGAGCTCATCTAAGTTTCCAAGGAATAATCCAAAAAGTAAAATGAAAATTAAAGCGGGAAGATGATAGACTTCAGAAATGGCATAAATTAAAACAATGATTAAAATAATGGGAACATACTTAACATGATGTTTTATTTTGCTTAGTAGAAAAGCAAGACCCAACGTAGTAATGAAAGTAACAATAAGAATGAGAATTAATTCAAGAATGAAAAACCCAAAAGATTGCGTTCCAATGTTGTCATTTAATGTGATGAAATTAAATAAAATAACTCCAAAAATATCTGATAAACTACTTTCATAAGTTATAAACTCTTTGTTTTTCGGTAATAGATTTTGAGCACTAGAAATGGCAATAGCGCTACTAACAATGGCAAATGGAATAGCATTGGCAAGACCAATTTTGAAACCAACATTCCCCCAAAACATAAATGCAACTGCTAAGCTAAAACTGAATATTAACATAGGAATTAGAGCAATTATCGATGATTTCCCAATATAGTTGAGCTTTGATTTATTGAATTCTAATTCAAGTGAGCCTTCTAAAACGATAAGAATAAGACCAATAGCACCAAGAAATGGCAAAATAGGCGCTAAGTCGGGTACTACAATCGAAAAAATAAAAGAAACCTGCTTTACAACCCAACCTAAGAATAGTAGCAGAATTACAGAAGGAACTTTTGTTTTAGAAGATGTAATATCAAATACATACGCTAAAAGCAAGAGAATACTAATCGTAATAATTATCGGTATTGTCATGAATCTGAATTTGGTACTTTTACACAGGGCTTACAATACCTGTTTTATTTGTTCAAAAGCAATGTTTATTTGAATTGATACATCAGTCAATTCACAAATATCTTAAATATCGTTTCAAAATCAAATTCAATGCTGTATCAATAAAGAAAGATTTGGTTGATTTTGTAATCCTAGGTCAATCTTTAATAGATATGTAAAAACAGCACTTTATCGTAAATGAACTTACAAACGATTTCCCTAAAATAGTCAATTCTAATTCTTAGTCAAGATAACTAGGTGCTAATGCAAAAAAAGTTTCTTGAAGTTGGTAGAAAAAATAATCTTATCTTATTTATTAATAATAGTTTATGATTATTTGATTAAAAGCATTTTTTTTGTAAAAATTTCATTTTTAAAAGTAACTCTCACAAAATAGATTCCAGAACTATTCTGAGATAATTGTACGTTGTGTGTGTAGTAACCTGCGGCGAGTTCAAGTTTAGTAGAAGAAATCCGCTTCCCAATACTGTTAAAAACTTCAATAAATACGGCTCCTGATTGGGGTAATTCTAAATTAAAAGAAGTTGTAGGATTAAAAGGATTGGGGAAAACATCAGAAACAACAAAATTCTTGGGTAATTCAATTGGATTAAGTTCATCAACTGATACTTCTGTTAACTCTATAATTTCATAATCGTTAATGATACTTAAATTACCAGTAAAAACTTTTTCTAGACCAGGAATTGTAATTTTGTATTCAGCAGTTTCGGCATCTCCTAATCCAAACCAAACGGCTTGCAAGGTCTCTGAATAAAGTGATTGGGTTCCAATAGTTTGACTTATTCGCTGATTCTTGCCCTCAAAAAAAGCTCGAATTTCAACTTTCGTTCCAGGTCGGACAGATTGTTTCCCATTTTTGTAGACGGAATAAGGTATAATTGCAACTCGGTTGTATTCGGTTAAATCATTTTGATATAACTCAATTTCTCCAAAATAATTAGCGATTAAAAAGTCAGGTTTTGCATCTTTATTAAAATCAAAAATTGTTGCCCCATAGCTTGCTTTATTCTCAGATTGAACTAACTCGCCAGATTTTATAATTACGTAATCTGAACCACCTGCCGATTGTAGTAGTTTATTCGATGCTGTAAAATCTGTTTCGGAAAAATAAATATCAAGATACCCATCCATATTAAAATCAGTAATTAAAACATCGCCAGGTGTGCCTTTAATTGCTTCAAATACATCTTCATTCACTTTTTGGAAACCATTCCCATTGTTTTCAAATAAAATAGAAGCAACCGTATTAATAGAGCTAATAAGTAAAATATCAGGGTCGCTATCATTATCTTTATCAAAAACATGAATACCATTAGCCGTAAAATTTATTGTTGTAATGCCACTAAGGGTATTTTTTTTAAATACTAAAGGCTCTGTTTGTTGATAATAAATTATTTTATTTCCAAATGGATTATCTGTTTCGGCCACAAGAATATCATCCAAACCATCGGAATTTAGATCAACAATTCGAATGAAATTTGAAAATCCAGAGACACCTGTAAAATCATCATCAGACTTGGATACTTCCAAAAATGTGGTACCAGAATAATTCAAAATAATCTGATTTTTTTGACTGCTATTATTTGCAATAATTAAATCTAAATAACCATTTCCATCAATATCATGCATTTGAGCATATCGAGAAATTTTTGGTGTTGCGAATGCAGAAATAGTTTTCTTTACATAAGAATTACCTTCCGAGACCAAAAGAACATTAGATGCGCCTTCATTAACAAATAAGACATCATGTAAGCCATCATGATTTACATCTCCAATTGTACTGTGTTTACTTTGTAATCCCATCGTATTCATTAAATCAGAATCATTTTTACTGAAAACACTATCTGCTTGGTAATATAATTCGGAATTGCTTTGTAAAGGAAGAAGGAGCAAGTCTGTATCAATATGTTGATTAAACTGGCCTGCATAGAGGTATTGCCAACTTCCAAATTCATTTAAAAAAGGCGCATTTATTTCATCAGTAATTTTACTAAAACGGGCGGGGCGAGAGACTATTTCAGTTTGTATCACAAATCGTGATGTTCCAGAAAGATTATTTGATTGAATAAGAAGCGTATCGTTTTTAATTCCAATATCAGCACTATTAAGTGATAAGGTTTCTAAAACGATAAGTCCTTGTGTATTGGGTGCAATATTTTTTGTAAACGATTTTATTTTGAAATAAGATGCTTTTGCTGATACTGATGAAATAGTTAAGGTTGCCTGTCCAATATTTTGAAACAGTAGTGTATCAATTCTAGATTCTTCTAAATTCGCTGTTAGGGAATAGGGTTGAACTGAACTTATTGATAATCTTGATGCAACAGGTTCTGTTAACGTGTGATATTTATTTAACGTATTTTTTGCAAAGGAAAGATTTTGTTTGTACCCACTAGGCCAAATAATTTCTAATTGAAATGAAGTGGCATCTCCTAAACCAAAATGAATAAGTTTACTTTGCTGAGCTAGAAAACCATGAAATAGCTGCAGTTCTTTATAAAGCGTTTGTTGAACTCCGTTTATGGTAGCTTTTACTGTTAATTTTGCATTAAATGCGGTTTTAGTAAAAGAATTTGTTGAAATTAGGTCGAAACCAACCCATTGTTTTTGAGATTCTAAAATCTCATTAGTTTGAATAAGTTTATTTCTAAATAGTTGAACAGGTTCTAATTTATGTTTTCCTGTTAAAAAAATGTCTAAGTCACCATCAAGATCAACATCAACAAAACTAACATTATTCCAATTTCCTTGTGAATTGAGCTCTGAAAATGAAGAAAATATTCTTTTAGTAAAGGTGTATGTTCCATCTTCATTTGGTCCGTTGTTTATAAATAAGTTTGGGTAAGCACCTGTATTTCCCGTTCCATTGTATTCCGCAATTACCAAATCTAAGAATCCATCATTATTGAAATCACCCCACATTGCGGATCGAGAATCTAATAAATCGCGTGTTAAATTATTCTGAACTCGTTGAAAATCAAAATTTCCATTATTTTGATAAAGATAATTTGCGCTTAAAGTACCCCCGATAAGTTGATAAATATCGAGATCTCCGTCATTGTCATAATCACCAATTGCTGCACCAATTGAAGCTGTTTGACTATTTAGAATAGAAGTAGAATTCCATTTAAGATCGGTGCCATCACCAACGTAAAGAAAATCTTGAAGCGCTGTGATTCCGGAATAATTGGCATTAATTTCCCAAACATCTGTGTATCCATCGTTATTAAAATCGAAACTATATAAACCAACTGTTCTTCCGTAATTTAATACAACATCAGAGGTGGTATTTCTCTGATAAGAACTATTGTTTTGGTTAAAAACATTATAAAAAAGAAAATTTTGAGCTGTTTTGTTAACCTGAAGTCCTTGTATCGCATCTAATAATCCATCGTAATTAAAATCACTATAGGTCCAAGTTAAGGAACCGTTTCTAGTTAAGGCGAAACCTGCTGGATTAGTAGTCTGTTTGATTTTTGTATTAACATCTCCATCAACGGGATCGAATTTATAGGAAAGGGCAGGCCTGTCATAAACATTATAATGAAAATAGATTTCATTATTTCCTGTGTTTTTGCCATCTAAAATCTGAATGGGTCCTAAGGCATTTACTGTAACTGGAATGGTATCTCTAGGTATTCTAAAATCACCCTCAATAGTACTCAAGGTATCTAAATCAAAATTCCATTCACCTATTCCTTCAGGATTACTATTGCTTGTGCTATGAAGCGAAAAATAAAATACAATTGGAAATTTGCCAGATTCTTTTAATATTAAATCTTCATAGCCATCACCATTAACATCTCCAATTGCAAAAGCATCAGGATTAAACTGAACCGAATCATAAACAGCAGGAGTGAATTTGGTAAATAAAGAAACTTGCTGTGCCCAGGAAGTTTGGCATAAAATCTGCGTAAATAATAAAAAAGTAAAAAATCGATAACTTAGGCGTAGCATGTTAGTGCAAGATTGAGTTCTTTTTGATATGTTTAATCTGAACTTCATTTGTAAAACGAATGTTTAACGAGGAAATATCTTCAGAAATATGAAAAAATATACCTTTTTCTTAACTAAGATAGGATTCATTTTTTTAATCTTGACACTTTTGTCAGGATCTTTTGTTGCTGCTCAACCTTCTTATCAGAGAAAAAAAACAAATTTATTGGATAATTACCTTAGAAAACATTCACATGAAGTTCCGCCCAATTCCACTCAGTTGAAACTTAGAAACTATGAAGAGTATATTCGCTATTTCTCATCTCTTTCATTCTCTAGAGCGGGTTACAAAGTAAATGCAAATTTTTTAAGGGCTTTAATAAGTGCAGAATCTGCTGCTGATCCCAAAGCAGTATCTAACAGAAACGCCATAGGATTATCCCAAATTACAATAGAAACAGGCAGAACAGCGGCGAGAGAATTAGTAAAAATGGCTTATGATTTCAAACATGTCGATGAACGTAGATTGAAAAATTTAAAAGAGTCCGATTTAATGGATCCTGCTATTAATATTTTAATTTGCACCTATTTAATTGATAAGTACAACTCTAATTATAATGGTAATTTAGCGCTTATAATAGCTGCATGGAATGCTGGACCTGGTTCTATAATTCAACATCGAGGGTATCCACCTTATGAAGAAACACTTACTCTAATTGCAAGAGTAAATTCATATTTAACATACTACATGAAATATTACGCTTGAATTGCTAGCGCAGTTTTTTAACTCTCTTATTGCTTTGGGATTACTTATTTTAAGCTTATGATTAAACATAGGCTTTTTTTTTATTTTGCCTTTACAATTGGGTTAGTTATATCCGCTTTTGGGCAAACTATTCCAACAAAAATGATTTCTTTGGATAATGGACTTTCGCAGTCTGTGGTTAAAGCAATCCTTCAGGATAACAATGGTTATTTATGGTTTGGAACAGAATATGGACTAAATAAGTATGACGGTAAAAAAAATGAAGCTTATTATAAGCATCATGGACTATCTTCGAATGAAATTACTTGTTTGCAAAAAGATGCATTTGGGACACTTTGGATAGGAACTTCAAAAGGGCTTACACTTCGATTAAATGATAAGTTTGTTATTTTTGAAGGAACTGATTCCTTATTAAATGCCCCCGTAAATACAGTTGCCTTTGCAAAAGATGGTTCAGTTTGGATTGGAACTGAAGGCGACGGAATTTGGATCTATAATGGTGATATTTTTGATAGATGGAATGTCGATAACGGTTTAAGTTCGGATTCGGTTCGATCTATTCTTTTTTTAGAAAATGGTGCTATTTGGATAGGTACTCGGAACGGAATCAATATTTTTAATGGCTCTGGGTTTAAAATAATACAGGACAAACAAGGACTTACTGACAATAAAGTAAGAAGCTTGTTACAAATTGATAATCAAACAATTTGGGCTGGTACACGTGATGGCATCACAGAATTTAAATTTGACAAACCATTGTATCGTGTTAAAGCCTATCGAACTACCGATAATTTACCAGATAACAAAATAACAAATTTATTTCTTGATGATCAGCAACGGGTTTGGGTAACAACAGAAAATGGAATTGCGGTTTGGGAGAATAACAAATTCGAGGCATTTGGAACTCAAAATGGTTTGGAAGCATCTTATTTTTATACTACTTATGAAGATTTTGAAGGAACAATTTGGCTAGCAAGTTATGGTAGTGGAGCTGTTCAGTTTTTAGGCGAAAAATTTGTTAATTGGACAACTGATGATGGCTTGAGTAACTCTGTTGTATCGTCTGTCTTTAAAGATTCTAAAGAGAAAGTTTGGATTGGAACCTATGGCGGTGGAATCGATCTTATTGCTAAATCAAAAAAAATTAAAAATATTTCAATGAAATCGGGTCACTTACCTGATGATAAAATTTATCATATAGTAGAAAGCATAGATCATAAAATTTGGGTAGGGACAAGACATGGAATCGTAAGTTTAAATGAAAATTTAACTCCAGCTAATACAGAAACTATTCAACTCTTACCTAAATTGAAATATCGTTTTTTATTGCAAGAAAATGATTCAAATTGGTGGTTTGCAACGGAAGATGAAGGCATTTTCCATTTAGAAAAGAATCAAATAAAACAATTTACAGTTGATAACGGCTTAGTAAGTAATTCAACAAGAGTCTTATTAAAACACACTAATGGCGATTTATTTATTGGAACAACGAACGGGTTAAGTATTCTGAGAAAAGGAGAGTTTCTCAATTTTACCTTGCAAAATGGATTAGTAAATCAAGTTATATTAGATATGATTGAGACAGATGATGGTTCAGTTTGGTTTACTCATTATCAAGGCATTTCAAAAATTAGTTTAGATGGGCAAATTGAACACATTGATTTTGAATTTAGAGGAGAACCTCAAGCATCTTATTTAATTAGAGAATTCAATGGATATTTGTGGGTTGGGACAAATAAAGGTTTGGTTCAAATAAAGCTTGATGAGAAAAATCCGCATAGGAAATTATATACATCAACAATGGGCTTGGTTAATGATGAACTAAATAAAGGATCAATTTATATTGATTCAGAAAATTATTTTTGGCTTGGTACTGTAAACGGATTAACTCGTTTTAAACCAAAATTTATACAAGATAAGAAAAATAGAATCCCTCTTTATTTTGAAGAAATTGAAGTCACTGGAAAAACAATTGAATCTAGAAAAATTATAGAATTACCCTTTAAAGACAATTATTTTAGTATTTCATTTGCAGCCTTGAGTTACATTGATGCATCAACAATGCAATATAAATACAGATTAAAAGGAGTTGATATAGGGTGGCAAAATACGTACCAATCAAAAATTCGATATGCAGGTTTAACAGAAGGAGAATATGAATTTCAGGTAAAAGCTATTGATAACAATGGTGTTGAATCAAAACAAATATCACAAATGATTCATGTTTTGCCACCATTTTGGAGATCATCTTGGTTTTTATTTCTAATGGCAAGTATTGTATTAAGTATTGCTTATCTAGTTCTAAACAATATTAGAATTTCAAAAATGGTAGAGACCGAGAGAATTAGAGTACGAATTGCAAGTGATTTACATGATGATATTGGTGCTTCTCTAACAGAAATTGCCTTGCAAGCCGATTTTATACAAGCAATGACAGCAGATGAAGACAGCAAAGTTACTTTACAAGAATTAGCAGAACAAAGCAGAAAAGTGGTAACTACCATGGATGATATTGTTTGGTCAATCGATGCAAGAAATGATACTTTGGGCGATTTAACTGATAGAATTCAAGATTATGCAAATAAAATGGCATCTAAAAAAGAAATAATTGTGAATTACCATTTTACAGGTATTCAATCTGAAAAAAAAATTCACTCAGATTTGCGACAAAATGTCTATTTAATTTGTAAAGAAGCCATTAATAACACAATAAAATATGCTCAAGCAGATTTAATATCAATAGACCTAATCTTTGAAAATGGCTTGTATTCACTATTGATTTCAGATAATGGAATCGGTTTAGAAAACTTGACCAAAAAAACGGGTCATGGTTTAAAGAACATTAAAGAAAGAGCAACTCGACTTGGTGGTAAACTTTCATTTGAAAGTAAAAATGGTTTAATGATTCAAGTAAAAGGATTTCATTTATGAAAAAGATTGCTATCGTAGAAGATAACACAACAATTAGAACACTGATTCAAAAATTCATTGCAAAACAAGAAAATTATGCTTGCACGCAAGTTTATGATGCTGTTGAACCTTTTTTGGCAGATTTAAAACAACAACATTTACCTGATGTAGTGTTGATGGATATTGATTTGCCAGGAATGAATGGTATTGAAGGAATGAAATTAATAAAATCTAATTTTCCTTCTGTCGAAATAATTATGCTAACTGTTTACCATGACTCACATAGAATATTTGATTCTTTATGTGCAGGTGCATCGGGGTATTTATTAAAACACACTTCACTACAGGAAATTAAAGAATCAATAGAGGTTGTACTAAATGGAGGTTCCGTTATGTCTCCTCAAATTGCTCGAAAAGTAATAGGTTATTTTGCGATGCAACCCAATTCATCAACTGAAATTAATAAGCAACAGAAAAGCGCCGAAAAAATAAATTCAAACCAAGATTCGGAACTTACAATGAGAGAACAAGAAATAGTAATTGGTCTCGTTGATGGTTTAAGCTATAAAATGATAGCAGACAGAATGACCATTTCTTTAGATACTGTTAGAGCTCATATTAGAAATATTTATAAAAAACTTCACGTTAATTCTAAAGCCGAAGTAATTGCAAAATCATTAAGAGGTGAGATTGGCTAACATTAAAATGCGATTGAATGTTACTATTTAGAAGCGTAGTTTACTAAGGAAATTTGAATTAAACCGGTAACCATTATGAAATCACTACCATTATTTTTAATCCTTTTAGTATTATCCGGTTGTTACACACAAGTTAAAATTGTTCAACCTATCGATAATAGTGATTATTTGAAACCTAGGCCTCGTACGAATAATCAACAAAACTATTCTCAAGAGTATGATGAAAATGAAGGTGAGTTTGTTGATGGTGAACAGATATATCAAGAAGGTTTCGAAGACGGTTTTGATAGAGGCGCAAATGCATTTGTAGATTGGAACGTCGCAAATCGTTGGAGTCCTTATTATAATCGTTTTTATTGGTCAGATTCATATTGGAATGGTGCATTTTATGATTCCTATTTATGGGATCCTTATTATGGTTATTATGCAGGTTGGGGTTTGAGCTATTACCAATTCGGTTTTTCTAGATGGAATAATTTTGGCGGTATCTGTTGTTGGAATAATGGCTGGGGAAATCCTTATTGGGGCAGAAATAACAATGTAATTATAGTTGTTAATGGAAATAACCAAAGGGATGGAAAATCACGCTGGTCTTATGGTCCCAGAACCTTTGGAAACGATATTCAATCACCTGTTCGAGTATCAGGTAGAAGTTCTGGTGTTGCGAAAACAAGTGGTAACTCTGGGAAAAATAGTAATGGAAAAATTAAAGTACCTGTTCGTCCAAGTAGAAGTGGTAGCCAAAATAAATATAAACCATCAAATGGTAGTTCTTCAGGTGGGTCTTCCTCTGGTGGTAATAAAAGTGGTAGCTCATCTGGTGGCTCTGCAAGACCAAGTAGAACTGGAGATAATAGCGCAACACTTATCAATGATTTCTCAAATCGAAAAGCTATTATTATTCCAAGTGGATATGGAAAAGATGTAAGTTCGCAGCCATCAAGTTCTGGAATCGCATCTAGCGGTTCTTCATCGAGTGTTAGTACAAAAACTAGTCATTCAAGCAAATCTCAATCTGTAAAAGTACATACACGGTCAAGTTCAACAGCAACGAAATCAACTAGTTCAACTAAATCAAAACCTAGCGAGACAAAAGCTCGTTCTTCGAGAAAAAGAAACTAATAAACAGATCATCAATAGATAAAGGTTCATTATGAGACTTCAGATTGTAGTCCTAATTCTGCTATGTGTATTTTTTAATACGCGTGTTAAAGGCCAAGGAAGTGCAGATGCAGCTCGCTATTTCGATTCAAATAGTTACGGTATTGGCTTTACATTTAATTCCGCAGGCTCAATGGCTTTACATAGTATGGATTACAGTTCTGTAATTTTCAATCCTGCGACCACTGCATTAGCAAAGAATGGTTCTGTTGGACTTGCAATGAATGGTGTTTTTGGAAGAAGTACTTCCGATTATCTTGGTAATAATACAGTAAGAAGTGAATCTGAGTTTAATTTGTCAACCTTAAATATGGTGTTTAAAGTTCCAACTACACAAGGAAGTTTAGTTTTTAGTGCAGGTTATGTACAAAGTGCAGATTTCAGTGATAACTTCATGGCTGATGGAAAAAATAACGTGAATTCAATATCTGATTTTTTGGCATCAACTAGAGATCCAAATATAAGACTTGCAGGATATAATGGTTATGCAATTGATTCTGTTGGAAGTCCTTCATCTGATTTACAATCTATTCTTCGATTTTCAAATTTCAGTGGAATAAATCAGTTTGTACAACAAGATCAGACTGGTAGCATGGGTGAATTTATTTTAAATGGTGCAACTGAATTTCAAAAGAATTTCTTTGTTGGATTTACCGTAGGGATTCCAGTTGGAACGTATAGTTATGGAAGAATTATTTTAGAAGAAGATTTAAATAACGATTATTCAGCGCTTCAATTAGACGTTGCTTCGATTTTAGTAACTGAAAATGTAAGAGCTGAAATGGCCGGAGTTTATGCGAAATTGGGATTATTGTATAAAGCAACGGATTTCTTAAATCTCGGCTTAAGTTATCAATCAGCTTATGATTTGGAAGTGAACGAAGATTATTCATACCGAGTCTTTACAAGGTATGATGATGGTTTTGAGCCATCCGATGATTTTCCATATCGTCTTGAAGGTGAGTTCAAATATCGTATAGAGAATCCATCAATATTACAAGCTGGTGTTTCTGTTGTTGATTTACATGGTCTTGATTTAGGCTTAACACTTGAATATCGAAACTATAATGGTCTTCGCTTTTCTTATACTTCTGATTTATTTTACGAAGAAAATGATTTAAATCGAGAAATTCAAAATCAATTTAAAGATGTATTGAATGTAAGTTCCGGAATTGGATATCGATTTGGGAATGTTAAAACTCAAGCTGGTGTTGCCTATTTACCCAATTACAGAACAGATTCAAACTCAGATAGATTTATAATTAACTTAGGAAGCGTAATAGACTTATCTGAACGTTTTGAGTTTAATATTGGCCTAAGTTATCGGGGAAGTACTAGTAATCAATTTCTCTATTCCACAGCTGATTATGGATCGAATCCAACATTTAACCTTAAACAGCACTGGTTCACATCCCAATTTGGGATTAAATTAAAATTCTAAAAATTTGAGTTCACTGAAATGCAGTTTTCGGTAAGATAAAAGTAAACACAGGAATTTTGAAACGTAGAAAAAAATAAATATTGAATTTATGATTGAACTCAAGGAATCTTTTTCTCAAAATAATTCTAAAAAAAGATTTAATTATGCGCTAATGTGTAAATTCACTTAAAAACATTAGCAACACAATAAAAATTTACTTTTTAAAATGTTGTTGATTAGGGTTCTTAATTTCCTGAAACGTCTTACAATTTTACGATTTTATACTAACGAAGCAAATTCTTAGCCTAAAAGTTCTCCCAAAAGCGTTTAGGAGAAATCAAAGAAAAATTAAAATAGATAGTTCATGTGCTAATTCTATTTATTCAGTTTCTTCAGGACTGTTTTTTAATGGATTTATGCTTAGAACTGGTGCTCCAACCGTTCTAACAACATTTGCGGTTGTACTACCTAGGGTTAAATATTTCAGGCCAGTTCTTCCAATTGTTGCCATGCAAATCATGTTATATTTCCTAGTAAAATGAAGATTAAAAATAGACTCATGAGGCGACTCGCTTGTTAGCAAAACTTCAGGTTTTATTTGATGTTTTATATCTTTAAAATATTCATCAACTAACTTTTCCATTCGGTCTTTTCGTAATGAGGCAAAGGTCTGAGCCGTATTCATATTTTTAAATTCATCATATTTTATGATGTGAACAAAATCAACTCTAGCTCCACTTGCTTTTGCAAAAAGATGAACCCATGGAAATGCTGCATACGAATTTTCAGAAAAATCAGTTGTTACAAGAATTTTTCCTAATGGTTCAATAACTGATTCTTGTTCAACAATCATAATTGGGGTATGTGCAATTCTAAGAACTTTTTCCGAGACCGAACCTAGAATAAATCTACTAAATCCTGTTCGGCCATGAGTACTCATGATTACTAAATCGAAGTTTTTTGCTTCTTCAGTAATAGCTTGAGGTGCATTTCCGACACTTACAATCGATTTTTGCAAAAATGAGGCATCAATTTTTTCTAAACTTACCTGTTCTAATCGATCTATTATTGCGGGTTCTACTTCTGCAAAATTTACCTGACTTCCTATTCCCATTCCCATATAATATAAACCATCAATATCGGCAACTGGAATATATGCGTGATAAGGTGTTATTTGCACATCCGGAATAATCTTTGTTATGGATGCTGCAACGTCTAAAGCTTTCAGCGATAATTCTGAAAAATCGATAGGTACCAAAATTTTTAATGTTGACATATAGCCTCCTTTATATCAGATGATTATATCTTAATGTAATCATTTTTTGACGATAAAGTAAAATAATTAAGCTAAAATAGACTTTTATTAGAAGATAATAGTAATTTTTGCCTTTAAAAAATGTGCTAATCTTGAAGTTCTAACAGTTCAATTTTGAACGTTTCAAGTAAATCTAAAATGGGATTCATTTCATTAGGTTCCATTAATGCTATACGAATATGTTTACTATTGCGAATTCCTTTTAGATAATTTCCGTAATGTTTTTTCATCATAATTACCCCAAAGCGTTCTCCATGATGATTCACAGATGCTTTTAGTTGATCACCGCACATCTCTAAACGTTCAGTAAAAGTGGGTTCATCCAAAAGCTCGCCAGTTACTAAATAATTGCGAGATTGTTCAAATATCCAAGGATTCCCAATTGCCGCTCTTCCAATCATAACACCATCAACACCAGTTTCATCAAACATTCGTTTAACTTCTTGAGGTGAAGTCACATCACCATTGCCAATAATTGGAATATGAAGTCCGGGCGTTTCTTTCAATAATTTCAAATATTCCCAATGTGCTGAACCTTGATAAGCTTGAGCTCTTGTTCTAGCATGAACGGTTAGTGCTTTTACTCCTAATTTTTGTAGCATTAAACCTACTTCTTGGATTTTAATGGAATTGTCGTCCCAGCCTAATCTAGTTTTCACTGTAACTGGTATATCACCAGCCGCATCAATAACAGTAGCAGCCATTCTTTCCATCATCCCTAAATCGCGTAAACATGCTGCTCCAGCGTTTTTGTTCACAACTTTAAAAACAGGACAACCAAAATTTATATCAATAATATCAGGTTTTGCATCGACGGCAATTTGTGCTGCACCAAACATGGCTTCTTCACGGCCACCAAAAATTTGAATTCCAAATGGTCGTTCTTCCTCTATAAAAGTCATTTTATGAAATGACTTTTCAGCCTCTCTTATTAAGGCTTCTGAACTAATGAATTCGGTATAAACTACGGAAGCACCTTTTCGCTTGCACATTAAACGAAAAGGATGATCGCTAACATCTTCCATTGGGGCTAAAACTATAGGCTTATCGCCTAAATCTATGGAGCCAATATGCATAATTTACTTAACGAGCATCGTCGTAAGCGCCAATTTCAAATGGATTTTGTATTCCATAATCTTTAGGATCAAAATCTGCTAAATCAAAAAAGTGTTTCCAAGCTTCTTCACTTTGCCCATCTGGCTCAACCCAATTTATATGACTTTGTTTAATTAAACCTACAATTCGTTTTGCGTAAACAATTCGTTCTTGTTCGTCAACAATTCTAGGTAAAGCTTGAATCATTAAGTCTAAATTATAGCCACATTCGTAATCTTTTGGTCGTACTTGTTTTAAAAACATATTAGTTTGCTAATTCGAGAAATGTTCGATCTGAGTCGAAATATACAGGTTTTATTTCTATGCCTCTATAATAAAAACGCAGGATATCTTTGTATGTCCAATCATCTTCAGCGAGGCCTAATGCACCCCATTGGCATAATCCAACTCCATGCCCCATTCCTCTTCCCATAAAAATTACGCTATCAGCGGTGTTTGTAATTACAAATAGAGTGCTTTTTAATGAACGGGTTCCAAATGACTGCAAAACTTTTAATCTGAAATCATTGGCTTTTAAAGGTTTTGATAAATCATCAAATTGAAGCGTTTTAACTCGATTATCTTCCGATCGCTGGAAAACGTGTATTTCGCTACCTAATTTATGGAATGTTTTTTGTAACCAAGCACTCCATTCTGAATTTTCAATACTAAATCGCCAACGAAAATGCGGGGAACTTTTACAGGCATCATTGTCAGGATTTCCTCTTAAATAGGGTAACGCTTGCCCAGACCATACCGATTCATTATTACATGTATGACCACCACAGGTGCTTGAAAAAACGGCAAGAATGAGTTTATTGCTAAACAAAGCTACTTCTGAAAGGGTTTCCTCCGCTGCTTCTCTAAACCATGGCTTTTCAATGAGTTCCCCATTGTAAACTTGATTTAAAGTATGATCACTTAAATCATATTCTGTATTTTTTATTGTTCCCAAATTCCAAAGAGCATAGGTTCGGGAAATAACAGCCTGTACTTTCAAGGCTTCAACATTAGTAAAGTTCATTTCGCTGCCAACAACACTTGCAATGTAGTCTTCTAATGCAATAGTATTTATAGGCTTTAAACCTGTTATTGGATTGAAATCTAGTTTTCCATGATAATAACGTTTCTCTAATTTTCCAGCTGAAGTTTGGATTAACCCTTTTTTACTACTAATGACGGATATTTTACGAGCACTTAATTCACGATTAAATAATTTTAGCGTGAAAACAGAATTTGAAAACATGATTAAAGCAGATTCATCTGAATTTAAAGTAATTGGGTATTTAAAATCTAACTGCAATTGTATAGGTTCATGGTAAGCCGTAATACTTATTTTATCAATAGAATTCGTATCGAATAATTTAACTCGAATGGAGTCAATCCTATTTAAATAAACTTTCTGAGCTTGTAAGGGAAAGCTAACAAGCATAAAAATGAAACTAAAGAAGTAAAATGAAGGCATTTTTTTGAACATGGAATGGATTTAAATCATCAATAAATCGGAATTGACAGAAAACAATTAACCTATTTCTTATATTCGAAGGCGAAAAATAAATTAAAATGAACTGATAACATAAAGATATGTGGCATAACTCAATTTTAGACACAATAGGAAATACACCACTCATTCGATTAAATCATCTAGCAAAGGATATAAAAGCAACAGTTTTAGTTAAAGTAGAATATTTCAATCCTGGGCATAGCATTAAAGATAGAATAGCAGTACAAATGGTTGAAGACGCTGAAAAAGAGGGCAAATTGCGTCCTGGTGGAACTATTATTGAAGGTACATCTGGAAATACAGGAATGGGATTAGCCTTGGCCGCAATCGTTAAAGGGTATAATTGTATTTTCACTACTACAGATAAACAAAGCATGGAAAAAGTAAATTTACTTCGTGCTTTAGGTGCAGAAGTTAGAATTTGTCCAACAAATGTTGAACCCGAAGACCCACGTTCCTATTACTCGGTGGCAAAACGCTTATCAGAAGAAATACCAAGTTCGTATTATCCGAATCAATATGATCACCCTGGAAATGCGAAAGCACATGAGTTAACAACTGGCCCAGAAATTTGGACTCAAACAGAAGGGAAAGTCACACATTTCGTAGCTGGAATGGGAACAGGAGGAACGGTAACAGGAACGGCAAAATATTTGAAATCTCAAAATCCTGATGTTAAAGTGATAGGAATTGATTCTGTTGGGTCAATTTATACCTCTTATTTTAAAACTCGCGAATATGACAAATCACAAGTAGCTCCTTATGTTGTTGAAGGAATAGGAGAAGACATATTACCTAAAAATATGAACTTTGATTATGTGGATGCTGTAATTCCATGCCCTGATAAAGAGGCATTTTTAGTTACTCGTGCCTTAGCTAAAAAAGAAGGTTTGTTTGTAGGTGGTTCTTGTGGCGCTGCAGTTTGGGGCGGATTAGAATATGCGAAACAGCATAAATTAACGGAACGAGATGTAATGGTAATTATTCTTCCAGACAGTGGAACACGTTATATATCAAAGATTTATAATGATGAATGGATGCGCCAAAATGGATATATGGACGATTCTACCTCTTTGCGTGCAAATGAAATTATGGAACTTAGAAAATCAGATGGAAGATTAGCCACGCTAAAGCCTAACGATACCGTTCAAGATGCCATTGAAATGATGCGCATGAATGATATTTCTCAAGTCCCAGTTTTTGACCAAGGCGAACAAGTTGGAAGCATTAATGAAAGTTTAATCTTAAATATGTTGATAACGGATCCCTCAGCAAAAAACAAAACTGTTTCTAGTGTTATGGGAGATTCATTTCCAATTGTAACCTCCGATATGCAACTTGATAAAATCTCGAAACTCATGTCAAAACAAGTACCTGCTGTTTTAGTGAAATTGACAAATGGGGAATATCAAATTCTTACAAAAAGTGATTTAATTAACGCAATATCTGTTTTAGAAGATTAAAATCTAAGTTCATCTCATAATTCTATTTATAAATAGCGCTCAATTGGATATAAATTCGATTGGCAAAATTTATTATTCAATGAAAACGATAAAAATGATTTAAATAAACAGGGAATTTCAAAATTAACATAGATTATATCTCTATTTTAGAACAAGAAATTTCAACTAAAAGAACGCAAAAATGAAACAACAAGATCCGAACCAAAAACCTTTAGAAATTGAATTATCCGATACCGAAGCAAATGGAACCTACTCGAATTTAGCCATGATTACTCACTCTCCATCTGAGTTTGTTTTTGATTTTATTGCAGTTATGCCTGGTGTTCCAAAAGCTAGGGTCGTAAAACGTTTAGTTTTAACACCAGACCATGCAAAACGATTAATGACAGCTTTACAAGAAAATGTTAAAAAATATGAAGATCAGTTTGGTGCAATAAATGCTAAAGATCGGCCAGAGTTTCCGATGAATTTTCGTGGACCCATTCCAATGGCTTAAATGATTTAAGAGAATTAGTTTAGTTTTTTGAATTAAATTGATTCTCTTAAAATTATTTGTTCTTTAGCTAATTTAGATTTAGGGTTTATCTAAAAAATGTGCTTAAATCTTAGTATTTATTCATTGAACTACTTCAAAATGTCTATTTTTCGGTTTTTACCCATTCTAGTAATGTGAAAACGTCGATTAGTTAGCTGAAAGCTACTTTAAAGAGTAAGCTTGTTGTTAATAATATTCAAGCTAAATTATACTTTTAGAATTGTACTTTATAAATACACACAAATTGTATCGATAATAAAGCAATAAAATCAATGACTTACTAATTCTTGTTTAGTAGAAGTTTTCTTTTTGTGTAAGTAATCTGATGTAGCTAATGCTGCAATTGTTCCATCAGCGACTGCGGTTGTAACTTGTCTGTATTTTTTTGCAATACTGTCGCCTGCTGCAAAAACACCTTCAACAGAAGTTTGTAAATCGGCATTAACGATAATTTCGCCACGATTATTAAGTGTAATTTCATCCGTTAACCATTCTGTATTTGGAATGTAACCGATAAAAACAAAAACGCCATCAATTGATTTTCGTTCAAGGGTTCCACTAGGAATGTGTTTAATATCAACGGCTTGCAATTTTTCTTCACCAAAAAATTCAGCGATGGTTGACTCCATTATGAACTCAATTTTTGGATGATTTTGTGCTTCTTTTATGGCATGTTCAAAAGCTTGAAAGTGATCGAATTGATGAACGATTGTTACTTTTGATGCATATTTTGTTAGAGAAACAGCCTCTTCGAGTGCCGAATTTCCACCGCCAACTACAATTATTTCTTTATCTGTAAAGAAGTCACCATCGCAAGTTGCGCAATAGGAAATGCCTTTTCCTTTAAGTTCAGTTTCACCGGAAACGCCAAGTGTTCTTGAACGTCCACCTGTTGCAATAATGATGGAATCACTAGTAAAAATGCGCCCATCTGATAAATGAACTTGTTTAGGTTCTGCCGAAAAATCAACCGAATTAATCGTCAAATTGGCTTTTATATCACAACCAAATTCTTTGCCTTGTTTTCGCATAATAGAAGAAAGTTGATATCCTGAAATATGTTCAACGCCAGGATAGTTTGCAATTTCATGCGTCAATACTAATTGACCACCAATTGTGCCTTCGTTTAAAATTAGGGTTTTGATTCTTGCTCGTGATAAATAGATGCCGGCAGTTAAGCCTGCCGGTCCGCCACCCAAGATTATGGTATCATAATGAATAGAATGCATACAAATTAGGCTTCAATAGCTTTTGAAAATTTTTCGTCGAGAATGCTACGTACTTGTTGCATAGACTGAATACTTGACGTTGCTTTAACAACTTTTCCTTTTTTATAATAGATAGTGAAAGGAATCCCCATAAAACCACGAACTTCGGGTAAATTGCGAATTACATGCGCTTCAGGATTATCAAATTCCATATCGAAAAATTTCACATTTGTATATTCTTCTTCTAATTCTTCAGCAATTCCATAAACTGGAATACACATTGGACCCATACGTCCACAAATGACCATTACATTTTCGTTTTCGGCTAAAATTTTTGCATGTTGGCTTGCTGATTCAATGTGATTTAAATTTGTGTATAACATAATTGTTTTTTTAAATGATTGGTGATTTTTTTATCTGAGAAAAAGGTACCTCAGATTAACACCGAATAAAAGTGTTGGGAGTCTTAATAAAACAGGATAGAAATTGAAATGCAACAACTTTTTTATTGATATAGATTGATTCGCTAAACACGGCTCAGTCCATTATCTTTAGTCTTTTCCTATTTGTAATTTTAAGCATGAAATCAATAAATCCAGACGATTCCGCTTTTCTTTGTGATATAAATATGCCATGTTTTCAGGCTTTATCTACTACTGAGATAGAGTTTGTGCAGTCTGCAAAAGCAATGGTAGAGTTTAGAAAAGGGGAGACTATAACCAAACAAGGCTCATTTGCCTCGTATGTATTATTTGTTGTTGACGGGTGGGCGCGACAATTTGTGGAATATGAAATGGGGAAAAATTACAATCTGACTATTATTCAGCCGGGAGATTTTGTTGGACTTTCCGCAATTTTTTCAAAACAAACCTTTTTGTATTCTGCCATTGCTTTACATGATTTACACGCTTATCTAATCGAAAAAAGTGCTCTTTCTGAAATTGTCCAAAGTAACGCTACCTTTTCTTACAACTTATTTAAGAAACAATGTGATTTACAAACAGGCTTACTGGATTCGCTTAAGGGATTGGCTTTCAAACAAATAAACGGAAGAATTGCAGATGTTTTGCTCTATTTGAATGAAATAAAAAAAACGCAAAAACATATTTTTGAATGGATAAGTCGGAAAGATTTGGCTGAATTTGCTGGAATTTCAACGGAAAGTGCAGTAAAAACGCTAAAGCAATTTGAAAAAGATAAAGTGATTCAATTACTTGACAAAGATATTTATATTATTGATATAAATAAACTTAGAGAAATTAGTCGAATAGGATGATAGCGGTTTATATAAAAAATGAACTATAATTTATTTTTATAAAATATAGTTCATTGATTTTATCCTTAAATAGAGAAACTTTTCAAAATATTAGCATGAAAAAGAAGTCGAATAAATAGAATGAAAAATATAGAAAAGGAAATAAAGAAAATTTACTTTTTCTTTTTTCTCTTGAATAGCATTTCACTTAGACTTTCGAATTTAGTGTCAATTAAACGAGTGATGTTAAAACCAATTAAAAATTGAGATTCTTTATAATCATTTGAATTGAATACATTAGAATACTGAGGCACCATCCACTTGTAATTTCCTACGAAAACTTGAAATGAGTGCAGGGGAGTAGCAATTTCAAAGCCAATACTTAAATTAGGATTTGGATTGTTTTTTGGATGCTTTGTAATTGGTTGATCGTAATTGGCAATAAATGCTGTTGCATCAGATATTTTATATCTACCTAATAGGCTTAATGAAATATGATCATTTTTCATAAGTCCAGATTTTGAACCATCACTTTCTTCAATTGCTTCCACAACATTGAAATGGGAAAGATTTACGGATGTTTGTAATGAAAAATCACGTGTTAGTTTTTTTGCAACCATAAGTTGGTGAAAATAACTGTATCTATCAGCTTTATTTGCAAACGTGATGCTTTTACGTGTATCTACTGCAACATTAACAAAGTAGCTTAGGCTAATTGGAGAACCTTTTTTTTCGTTTAGCAGTGCATATTTTGCATTAAAATCCCACAGCATTCTTTCTTTAGTTAAGCCAAATCCAAGCATTAAGTTATTAATAGGGACGTAGCCAAAACCAATTCTGATATTAGAAGGTGCATAAAACCCCCATAAATCATCATATCCATTATTAATAGTTCCAAATCTATGTTGAATATCCATTTCTAATGTTCCTTTAAATGGAACAATTACAGTCTGATTATCAATTAGCCAAATACTCTCAAATGTATTTCCAACACGTTGTAAACCACGACTACGTATGCTTAACTCTTGAAGTTCTTCACCTTCCTCTAGTTTAATATCTTTTTTTGCATCTTGAGCAAGGATTGAACTAAATAAAGATCCAATACTTACTATTAAAAGAAGTAATACGATTATTTTTTTCATTATAAATTCTTTGTGTTAATTATTAATAGCGCCTTGTTTAATCCACTCAAGAACGTAAGCATTATTTGTAGGGTTGGGCCCACTTACGGGCATTGGTAATTTCTTATTACCTGTCATCCACAAATATAATTCACTTTGTTCTGGATAGCTGAGATTAATATAGTTTCCATCAATTAAGGAACGATACGCATTGGTAGATGATAAATTTGGATTTACTCCACCACCGTGACAGCTAGAAGAGTTACATGTTTGATTAAAAATGGGAATGATTTTTCCACTAAAACTCACTTCTCCAATTTCTATTTCAGGTTCAACAGGTAACTCTTCATTATAGTAACAAGATGAAACAATAAATACTATTAATAGGCTTAGTGAAATATTTTTTATTCGTGAAAAATTCATAGATAGTCTTTTTTAAGATGAGGAACATAAGAGGTACAAAATATTAAAAAAAATGTGCCGAATAGTTTTATTCGGCACATATTTTTTTTAATTGGGTGTTACAGTAGCATCAGGAAAATCAGTTTCATTGGATAGTGCTTTATACAAATCTTTCATTTGCTCAAGCGAAATATTAAACTCTCCAACCATTGGTGAACCTAACTGACCGTATTTTACTTTATGTTGTACTTCGTTTGGTTTTTTACGAGTGAATTGACCAACAGACATACCTTCCATAGTTAGAGTGGTGCCATTATCGCCATGGCAAACAGCACAATTTGCAGCAAAAAATGTTTTACCATTAGCAGGGTTTCCATTTTTACCAACATTTGAAAATGTAGAAGACCCAGTAGGATATGTTCCAGTATATGTTGCATCATATAATTCACTTACATCTATTGCGCCCTCTTTTATGAATTTTACAAGATTCATGATTTCAGCATCTGTAAGCAATTCTGTATAATCTGGCATTTTATCGCCTTCAGTTTTATTTGTAGAAGGATCATACTGAGTTAAATCGTAACTTAAACTTCTTCTTTCTGTTTTACGAACCATACCATCATAAATCTCTTCAGCAGTTTTATTTTTAGCAAGAGTAAAAAGATTCATAGCTGCAATGTTAGGTCTAGATGTTTTTGGTCCTCTACTTATGTAAGAACCTGTATTTCCCATTAAGTCCCAACCATGGCATTGTTTACATCGGAAAAAATCTGCCTTAGCTGAAACTTTAGCAATATTTGGACTTGTTTGATCATAGTTAGCTTCTTGAGCCCAAAACTTGTCGTACAAGATGCCACCCTGAGCCGCATCCGCCTTTTTATAATCTTCATCAAATTGATTTACATCGTCTTTGTTTGTACAACTTGCGAGTATAATAATTGTAAGAAGAAGTGCAAAAGTAATTTTAAACTTCATAATATGCCTCGAAATTTTAGTTTTAATTTGGTTATATATCAGTATAGTTGCATCTCATTTTGATATGAGATGTAATCTTTGTTATTATAAGATAATGGACTCTTTAATCTTTTACAAGAAGTATTTTAAATTTATTTTAAAGCTCAATTCCAAACTTAATAAATCAAACATTTTATCATTAAATGCTTTGTGTCCATGTCGTTAAATACGCATGGGTTTTGCATTTTCAACTCACTAATAAAAGAAATTACGTGTATGTTGGCAATAGAACTCAATTTTGGCACTACAAAAATATGATTATAAGACTTTTATTAAAGCCATTTATTTTAGTCACATTCCCGATTAATTTAGTAAAAAAGCGTAAAATGTTTCTAGGTTGTTGAAAGTTAGCTAAGTCAAAAATCTGATTCTATGTGTCCACTCCAAAAAGTCGATTCATTCTGGTTGCACCCTTTCAAATACTACGAATTCGACGAAGATATTGCTAGAAACAACTTTTTGGAGTACGCTCAACCTTTTTTTTTAAAATAAATTTTACAAAAGGTTCAAGTCCGAAAGTTGAGTAAAATTTATGAATTTACTCAAAAATGTACGATTCTAACAAGCGAGATCTAATATTTTTGATACATGAATTTCAGTCGAATCAGCGTATGGTAAGGGTAAATCTTCTTTTTTAATGAGTAATGGAACCTCAGTACAACCTGCGATTATTGAATCTGCACCCGATTTTATTAAATCATCTATAATTCGCAAATATTCTTGTTTTGATGATGGTATAATAGTTCCCAAACATAATTCATCATAAATCACTTTATGCACAAAATCTCTATCATTATTATTTGGTGTAAGGATTGAAATATCAAAGAGTTGCTTCATTCTTTCTCTGTAAAACTCTTTTTCCATCGTGAATTTTGTGCCTAACAATCCTGCATTATTACAGCCCCTTTTTTTTAAGTACTCGGCCGTTGCATCGGCAATATGTACAAGCGGAATTGAAATAGTTTTTTGAACGGAATCAGCAGTAAGGTGCATGGTATTTGAACCTATTACCATTAATTCAGCTCCAGCGAGTTCCAATTTTTGAGCAATTTCAACCATCATTTGAATAGCTTCATCCCACTTATTTTGATGCTGCAAGGTTTCCAATTCTTGAAAATCGACTGAATACATTAAAATTTTAGCTGAATGAAGACCGCCGAGTCGTTCACATACGCCTTGATTTAACAAACGATAATATTCTTGAGTGGATTCCCAACTCATTCCACCGATTAGACCAATAGTTTTCATGTTTTACCTTTATTTGAATAGAAGAATTTTTGTAATTGAATGGGCTTGTCAGTTTCGATTTTATTTTCTAGAGCATTAAGGAAAATTTAGAAATAATGAGGCTAAAAAAGATACTTAAACTGACAAAGAACGTTTTTTTGATGGTAATGTTATCTTATTATACTGTTAAAGGTAGTGAAATATCGATTTGCGTTCCCTTATTTATTTCACTAGTAATTGATAAACTTCCTTGGTTAAGTTGAACCAATTCCTTACTGAGTACCAAACCTAAACCGGTTCCAATTTCGCCATCAGTTCCGCGTGTACTTTTATTTTCAGTAAAATTAAATAATTTATTTAGTCTATCAGCAGAAATTCCAATACCTGAATCTTTAATAGAAATACAAATGGTGTTATTTTTTTCAGAAACATTAATTCGGAGCGAACCTTGTTTGGGGGTGTATTTTATAGCGTTAGACAACAAATTTCTAATTACAATCCTCATCATTTCTTTGTCAGCCCAAACCTTTTTTTGCGTTTCAATGTTCAAGCCTACTTGAATTTCTTTAGAAATTAAACTGTTTTGTAACACTTTTAAGCCATCATCAATAATTTCATGTGGATCAAATGATTCGGGGCATACATTGGCTGCTTCAAGTTGAGTGCGAGCCCAATGAAGTAAGTTTTCAAGTAATTCATAAGAGTTTTTGGATGAGTTCGTTGCTAAATCTAGAAAAAGTTGCGCCTCTTCATAACTTTTAACTTCAATCATCCTTTTTACTTCTTCCAACATAATCCATGTACTTCCCATTGGACCTCGTAAATCATGTGAAATAATGGAGAATAATTTGTTTTTACTATTATTGGATTCTTCTAAAATATCATGTTGTTTTTGCATTTCATTTTTTGTGTCTCTAAGAAGATGATTCGTCTTGATAATAGCTTTTCTACTTTTCAAAATGTAAACGGTTATCAATGAGAATAAGATTAAACTTGCGAATGCAGCAAAAATGATTTGTTTTTGAAAGCTGAGTTCTTGGTTTAGAAAGTTCTCTTTTTCTTTCTGCTCATTTCGAATTTCTAATTCTTTCTTTTCGAACTCATAATTTAGTTGAAGCATAAGTGCTTTTTTTTCGGTGAGTTCATTATTTAATTTTTCTGATAACTCTTTGTAAATCTTGAACTCATTATATGCTTTCATCCCATCTCTTTTTACTTCATAAATTCTACTAAGCGTCTCTCGTATATCGCGCCGTTTTTCTTTACTATTTACTGAAATAGCAAATTCAAGTGCTTCTTGTGCAAATTTTTCAGCCTTATCTAAATCTCCTTTTTGTAAATAAATTTCACTTCTTCCTTGATAAATCCATGCATTAAGTTGAGCTACTTTCATTTCTTTATTAAGTGTAGTTGCAGAGTCAAGATATAGTGATGTTTCCTTTGTGAATTTTTGTGTTTTTATATTTATCCATGCAAGGTTGTTGTAGATTATGGCTTGTCCCAATTTATTAGTCTGAGATCTAGCAATTTCCATGGCTAATAAATAATTCTCTTTGGCTAATTCATAATTTTCTAAATTATAATAAACTACTCCTAAATTATTGTAAATATTAAGTAAGAGTGCGGTAAATCCGCCTTTTTTAAAATAAGTGCTAGCTTTTTTTAAATTTTGAATAGATAAAGTGTCGTTTTTTAACTGCTGATAAAGAATGGCTTGCATGTGAAAACCTGAACCAATTAGAAAATCGTTTTCACTATTTTCAGCTTTTTTTAAACCATCCAATGAAAGTGTAATAGCTTCTAAATAATCGCCTTTTATTAATAAAACCCCCGCCTGGGAATAAAGTGCTTGAATTAGCCCTACTTCGTATTCAATTTTTGAAGATTCTTGATAAGCGATTTTGGCATAATACATAGATGAATCAGGGAATTTGTAACGATAATCAATAGAGAGTTTATTAATCTTGTTAATTGCTGAGGTATCTAAGGCCGCTTGTTTATTGAGTTGAAGCATTGAATCTACTGCTTGCTTCAACTCAAGTAAACTAGCAAATTGAGCTCTTAATGGATAAAAATTACTAAGTGAAAACAATAAAATGAGCAGAAAATTTTTCATAAAGTAGATAATGCGCATGTTTATAACAAAACAATTAAATATGAATCTAATCTAATCTTAGCTTGTTTAACACTGAGATTAGATGCCTTTTCCAATAGATGAATAATAAGCAAAATAAATAGGAAAAAAGAGAGTATTGACTTTATTTAACCTTGCGTAAAGCCATTATAAAAATAAGTTCTTAACTAAAGTAAGTTAGTAATAAACAACTCATAAATTTCAATCTGAATAGTTTGAAATGAGTCTGTTAGATTGAGATGTGAATGAAGAGTTAAAAAAAGTGAATCTAAATTAATTTGAATCGTGTTTATTTTAGGTGTTCATTAAGGGGGCATTTCAAGGTTTAATTTTCCAGATTTTATCTGAAGAGGGGAGATATTCACCAAGAGCAGCTGAGCCATACCAAGGCAATAATTCAACATCAAAAATTCCTGATTTTATTGCAGGATCTGATGCGATAATTTGTTTAGCATCATCTAAAGATGAAGTGTTTAGAATAAATAAACCACGATAGGTAAGTTCATTTTTTCCAAACGGTCCAGCAACTACTAATTTCCCAGATTTAGCCAATTCTCCAATATTATTCAAATGACCTGTCATTAAACTGTCTTTTACTATTTTAGATAGTTCAGGTGGATTTGCACCAGATTTCAAAATCACGAAAAAGAATGATTTCATCCCATAATCATCGGCGTTCAATTTTTGAGCTAATTTAGCATCATAATTAGGATTTTGATTTTGTGCGGATGAAGTTAAAATGGAACATATTCCTAAAAGGAGAATAAAAAGAAATTTAAGCATACAAGCATATATTATAAATTCGTTTTTGAGTTGAGAAATAGTTAACTGCGATAGAGCTAAGAAATAAATTTTATAATTCTGGGCTTAACCCACTACCGTAGTCGTATGGTACCACAAAATAATTTGAAAAAATTATAAATTGCTATCCATACAAAATTAGGTGTTAAATTCGAGATTGCATTTCGAAGTCAAATGAAGTTCTCTATTGTTCATTTTGGGTTTTGATTAAAATTACGTTAATAATTCTTATCTCTAACAAGGGTAATTAATTAACATAACCCAAATTAGTAAATGGAACAAGAAAAATATGAACAAAAAACTAGTTCTAGATCAATAGACACTAAATAATTTAAATTTAACTAATAGACAATTTAGCACTAAGAAAAACTGCTTCCATACCACTGTTCAAGTCGTTTATGCGTCGGAAACTGAAGAAAAGTTTGAGCACATAGAATAAAAAAAGAAGCGACATTTGCCCAATACAATGGCTCTTCATATAAAACACCTTTTGAAATAGCTAAAATTACAATAGATAAACCCATAAAAGCAGGTATGACCATTAAAATGAGTCGAATATTATGAGCAGCAATTACTAATTTACCAGAGGCAATATCGCCACGCGTTTTCTTAAATCGTGATAAAAAACGAACAGGTAAAACGATACTAATTGGAAATAATAAGCCTAAAACAGCAAAATGAGCCGCTGTTAAACTGATTAATAATAGGGATTTATTAGTAATCATATCCGTAATTCCCGAAGCGGAAAGGTACATTACTATTGCGGTAAAGAATGCAATTGCAGGACCAGCCGTAATTGCTATCTGCAATATCTGAATCTGTTTTAATTGAGACGGACTTGTTAAAGAAGTTAGAGTATTCATTAAATTTATATTTATTCAAAAACAATAATATAATGAACTTAAAATATGAAGTAACTGGTTGAACAAGATGTAAAAATTTGAATTTGGGCTATTGAGATAGGTTGAACTCAATTCCTGAAAATGGTAACGAATCTTTCAACTATCGAAGCTTTAATTTAATTTGATTTGATAGCCTTTTAGATGGATTCATTTCGCTCAAATTCGGACTTAGACCTTTTGTAAAGTTTATTATTTTTTTAAAAAGTTTCAATTTTACAAATAGATAAATAAAAACAATAAGCTATTTGCAAAATATAGTTCTTATTTCACATACGTTATTTGGTCATGCTGGGCTTCGACCTAGCATATCAGCCTAAGAACTTAACCTATACAAAAGAACTGCTTATGGCGTAAAAAGATAGTTAACCGAGATAGCACTTCGTGGTTCTTCGAATCGTGTCGGGGCATGGGATATTTTTTTTGCAAAAACCAGTGATGTTTGTTTAGAAACGAAGTCCGAATTTGAGATTAAATGTTACATAAAGAATTTAAATGCTAGAGTTGATATTATTCTTGTGATTGTATGTTAAAATTTATTCTAAATTTTAAAGTTGAGTTTACTACGAAAAGTAGTTTTTACCGAATAGCGGTCAAATTCTTAGGATATAAAAGGGAACTAAACTTACATTCTATTTTCTGAATTGAACAATAAATCTGAATTTGTGTTATCATTTCGCATTACAAATTAGGTTTCACTTGTTACCAAATTTTGTGTCAATCTCAATTCCAATTTCATTAAGGAATGCAGTTGGTAGTATTCCTCCTGCAAAAATAAATAGATAATCGTTAGGTAGCTCTTGTTCTGTATTGGTTTCTGAGGATAAAATTTTAATATGAGTAAGACTATTTTCAGTTACTTGTGACTTTAACAAGATTTCAATTTTTTGCTCATTTTGATATGTTGTAATAGTCTCTAAATTTTGAGGTTTTAAGCGTGAAAATTTCGAGCTTCGATAAATAAGTCTAACTGTATTTCCTGTCTGATCAGCAAGAGCAATTGCTGCTTCAATAGCTGAGTCCCCACCGCCTATTACTGAAACAATCATGTTTTCGAAATGATCGGGCTCACGAAGTGAATAGGATACGTTTGGCAAATCCTCACCATAAATCCCTAATTTTCTCGGTGTTCCTCGTCTTCCTATTGCTAAAATTACTTTTTTAGCTTCAAAAATTTCATTTTCAGTTTCAATTTTGAACAATCCAGTCCCATTTTTGGAAACTTTTGAAACATTAATTCCAGTTTTTATAAAAAGGGAAAAATGTTGTACAAGTTCTTCCCACAGTTCGATTAATTCTTCTTTTAATAACTCACGTTTTTTGAATTTCCCATAACCAGGGATTTCTACAGGTCGAGTCATAACAACTTTTTTTCTTGGGTAATACCTAACGGTTCCTCCTATTGATTCACGCTCTAATACTAAATTGTTTAGTCCATGATGTTTAGCTGTAATTGCAGCAGATAATCCTGCAGGTCCACATCCAACTATAATAACATCATAAATGTTGGAATCAGTTGAAGGAGTTAATTCTTTTCTCATTAACTCGATACATTGTTTTCCTTGTTCGAACGCATTTTTAATTAAACCCATGCCACCTAATTCTCCAATTATAAAAATTCCAGATATATTGGTCTCAAAGTTTTCTCTAATTCTTGGAATATCGACACCACGTTTTTCAGAACCGAAGACGAGTGTTATTGCATTAACAGGGCAAGATCGTTCGCACAAACCGTGACCAATACATCGTGCAGGACTTACTGTGATAGCTTGTCCAGTATGAATTCCCAAAACATCTTTTTCTGGGCAAGCTTCAATGCAACCTCCAGAGCCAATACATCGATCCAAATCGACAACTGGATGCAAGGAAACGGGTTCTTTTAGTCCATATTTTAATGAGTTTAAGTCAGCTTCTTTAATATATTTTTCCTTTTTTTTTCGTCTTTGTAAAAAAGGGATTACAAGAATTAAAAAAAGAAAAAATGCAATTAATAAAATTATAAATGTATCATCCATAAAGTAAAAATTATCAAGGGTTTAAAAACTTTTCCAAATGCTAAAGGTTAATCCACTACGAATCATTAGTAATCCAGCATCAACAGAATATCGTAGCGTAAATTGACCAAGTGTTGTCAGTTTTTTTTGCCATTGTACAAATAAACCGTGAGTGTTAGTTACTGAATCAAAATAATTACTGTAATTAAGTTGATAGCCTCCACTTAACCAAGAAAAACGCCAATTTTTGCTCGTTTGTAATTGAGTAGATATAGCAAATGACGATTCGCCAAACCATAATTGATTTGATAATTGAAAATCTAAATTCCATGGTGTTCGATTGGGAATTTGTGCCCACGAATTGATGGATTTAGCTGTATTTTTACCAGCTAAATACATCAGATACACCTCATTTCCCCAATAAAAACCAGATTGACGAACGGTAAAACCTGCCCCAATTTGTTCATTAGCCGTTCCAAAAACAATGGGTTGCCAAATTCTTAAAGGTTCGCGTCTTGAATATCTAGCTGATAGATCAATTTTTGAAAAAATGGTTTGTCGAATCGTTGTGGAAAAGTTCGAGAATCTCCAATTGGAACCCATCGTGTTTTTATCAATTTGACCAGAAATCGATACGCGTGTTTTATTCCAATTGAAATATTGCTGAAATCCTGCATAACGATGCACAGACCCAAACGAAGATTTAACTTGAGTCAATGAAATTTCAGAATTACTTTTAAACTCACCAACATTCCATTTCAAATGAGTAAAAGCAGAAACTTTCGGTTGGTTGATGGAACTAAATTCAGAACTACGAACCGGTTCACTTCCTGCGATAAGACCTGCGCCATAAAATGAATTTCCTGTTTCTAGTAATAATCCATCCCAAAATCCTGAAAATGAATCATATCGATTATAAAATCGACCTAATTGAAGTCGTAAAGGGATAGCTGTAAATTTCTTTTCCGCTTGAAATTCATAGAGTCTTAGTTGAGTAGCAGGAGTTAAGCTCATTCTTGAGTTATAGCGATAATCTAAGCGTGAATTTATTGAAACATCCCAATTCCCAGGAAGTCGAGAAGCTCTAAATACAAACGATGCAGAAGGTTCTGCACTGAAACGATAAACGGCATCTTTTATATGTTCGTTCCATTGTGTGCGACTTCCCATTGCATTTAATCCAATCATATATCTCCCAGATATTATCGGCGACGATGATTTTGCTAAAGAAGAAGATGTATTTGTAGGTAAATCAAAAAGTGAACTGCGTTTTTTCTGAACTTCTTTTTGTTCTTCTAAACTTGATTTTGGCACAAGATAAATTCGAATATCGTTTCCAATTGTAAGGTTTAAAGGTTCAGAAATTGGTTGAATTAAACTACGTTTTGAAGAAGCTTGAATCACTAAATAAGCGAATCGTTGCAAGGCTTGAGCTTCAATCCACAAGGTATCGCCATTTGCAATTAATTGACTTGTTCCACTATTAATATAAACTTGATTACCGTTGAAATAGAGAACTTTTGATTGCAAAACCGTTTCGTCTAATACGACGTTTTGTGCAAATAATACTTCATTAGTATTTGTTAAAAAATAACTTATGAAAAAAATAAAAAATAATGATTTGCCAGTCAATGAATGCAATAGTTTACCAAAGCATGGTACAGAAATCTTAAGTTGTAAAATTGAAAATTCATAAGCTTTATTAATTTGGAAGTTCATTTTATTATTTACAAGATTCTTTAAAGTCGCAAAATGATTTAAAGAAAGTCGAATTTCAATCATCTTCCGTTCCTTTCGGATGGCAAGAATAACAAGCAGTACTCAAATATTGATAATCTGATTCTCCACGATGTTCTTTATCCATATCCGTTTTGTTGTGTTCATGACAATCGGTACAAGAGAATAGTTTAAAATCAGAAGGATTTGTGTGGCATGTTTGACAATTTGTTCCCCAAACATTTCGGTGTTCTCCCGAATAAATTGGAAAGTACTTTGAGTCATGATCTGCAAAACTTGCTCCAGACCATCGTTTCTCAGAATGACAGGTTGTACATGTTAATGGGAATCCAGTGCCAGTATGTTCTCTATCATAATCTACTTTATGGCAGGAAAAACAATCGTTTTGATTGGTTGAAGTGAATATTGTTTGATAACTTGGAATAATGTGACAAGATTGACAATCTATGGAGGAGTGCGCTCCTAGTAATTCAAATCCATTTGCGACTCGTTCATGGCTAAAATCGGTATCATCCCAAGTATTTTGATTATGACACACTAAACAAGTAGTAGGAGTTGAACTTCCACCGTGTTCATGTTCATAATCTGAACTATGACAAGAATAACAATCATCTGGTCCATTAGGAATATGTTTTAATTCCATTGTAGGAATAGAATGGCAATCTTTACATCTTATAGCACTATGTGCGCCAATCAATGGAAAACCAGTGCTTGTAATATGATCAAAATTATCATTTGCCCAGCCCATTGTGTTATGACATTGTTTACAATCTGTAGAATATCCTAGTACTGTGTGATCAAGCGCTTTAGTAGTTGTATTTTCATATTCTTTTTTATGGCAGGAATAACAATCAGTTTCTAAAGTAGTGAAATGTCCATTCTGCTGATTTTGATGACAGCTACTACACTGAGTTTGAATATGTGCGCCAGTAAGTGGGAAACTTGTTCTTGCATGAATAGCAAATGCTTCAATTTGAGAAAAAGATTGTTGATTATGACACAACTGACAATCCGTTCCTAATTTTCCTTGATGCACATCGGTGTGGCAAACCGTACAATTTTCATTCAAAGCGTGAGGTTCAGAAAAAACTAAACTTACATGGCAACTTTGGCAGCTAACACTTCCATGTTTCCCAATTAATTGAAATTTCGTAGCCTTATTATGATTAAACTGAAGGGTATCTTTAAGGGGAATCCATGCTATAGAAGTATGACAATTCGAACAATTTATGCCTTTAATAAGGTTTCCATGAGGATTATCATTTCCCACAATCTGAGCTGATAAACCGAGCCAGTTGCAAAAAGACAGTAAAAAAAGAAGATTAAAACTAGTTTTTAATGGATGCATGGCAAGATGAACAAGAGTTTGAAAGAGGAACAAATCGGATAAAAGAAGTACCATCCGTTGAAAGTTCATTTTTGTGGCAACTTGAACAATTCAAGTCTTCATGTGCGCCTTTTAAAGAAAAACGAGTTAATTCATGGTCAAAGGAAGAAATTGTAAATGCTTGATTGTCATGGCAAAGTTGACAATCGGTTCCAATGTTTGATGTCTTAAATTGCCCATGATGAGGATCATCTTTTTTGTGACAACTTTCACATTCAAATTCAGAAATGACAAAAGAGCGCTTAATCAATTCCGTATTATTCTCGGATTTATGACAATCAGAACAAGAAATAATTTTATGTCTTCCTGCTAATGGAAAATCTGTTTTATCGTGATTGAACGATTCTGCTTTCCAATTTTCGGTTCCGTGGCAGTTGTCACAAATAGTCTTGCCACTTATTTTATCTATTAATTCAGATCCATGCGGATTATCTTCGTTGTGGCAACTTTCGCAGTCAATTGAGGAAAATCTAAAAATCGGAAAATCGTGTTTTCCTGTTCCTTTAGCATGACAAGTAAAACAGGGTGTTGCAATATGTGATCCCGTTAGAGCAAATTTAACTTTAGTTTGATGGGCTTCAATGCTAAAAATTGAAGGTTGCCAAACTGCTTGGGTGTGACAATTTGTGCAGTATTCTGAAATTCCTTTTTCAGTTTTAAATATGCCTTTATGAATATCAATATGACAACTTTCACAACTTGCTGAAATCGGATGCGGATACGTGTAATTAAGCGTTTCTATTTTATAATTCATCGAATATAGAACAGCATCTTTTTTATCAGATGGATTATGGCAACTTTTACATTCAGTTTTAAAATGCGAACCGATAAGTTCAAATCCTGTTTCTTTATGATTGAAGGTTTTTTCTGGAAAATCAGTAAATAAGTGAAATGATTTTTCGCGGTGGCATGTTTGACAATCAGTTCCTAAACGTTTTTCGTGAACATCTTCATGGCAATTCACACAGCTTGCAAACTCAAGACCTGCATATTGATTGACTTTAGGTTTATCAGGAAAAGGTTTGTGACAAGACACACAAGTCACATCAAGGTGTTTTCCCAATAAAGGGAAATTGGTATTTTTGTGATCAAAAGAGCTTACATCTTTCCAATCTTTTTCGTTATGACAACTAGAACAACTATTCTCAATAAATTGATTTAAGTGAGGGGAATCAACGTTATGACAACTTTCACAATCTGTTTTCAAACCAATAAAACCCGAATTAGATAGACTAATATCATATTTTTTATTGAACGCTAAAAGTACAGAATCTTTAATATATTCCGATTTGTGACAAGAAGCACAATTTGCATCAATGTGTTTACCTAAAAGAGGAAAGCTTGTTTTTTTGTGATCAAATTTTGTTGAGTCGAAACGAATGGCATCAAATTGAATTCCAAAATGATCTTTATGACAAGATGAACACGATTTTTCAATAACTTCTTTTTGACTATGAAACCCGATTATTTGATTTTGAGATTGTTTTATAGGCGTGTGGCAATCAAGACATTTTACATTATCAATTCCTTTTTTACCCAATTCGTGGCAATTCGTACAATTTGTAATCCCTTCTAATTTTTGATGACCAGAAATCAATTTTCCTGGTGAAATCAACTGTGCTTGAACGAGTTCAGATAATAATAAGAGTAAAAGTAATAAAGGTGTACTTCGTATACTCATCTTACATCTTATTAATGGCTTCGATTCCTTGCCGAGCAAGGTGAATTACATGTTCATCTGATTGACTTTCAATGACTTCGTACCAAATTTTCTTTGCCTCTAAAAGCTTATTTTGATTAGCATAAATAGCCCCAAGATTATATTTAGCAGAAAGATGATTTGGGAAGTATTTCAACATTTGAACACAGGTATATTCGGCTTTTTCCCATTGAGATAATGTTCCGTAAACAGTAATTAAATCAAGCCAATGCTGAGGATTTTGAGTCTGTAAGGATAGAAGTTGTTCAAAATAAATGACCGCTTTTTCAGGTTTATGTCCATCTTGATACAATCTTGCTAACATGGCAATATGTGTTGTATCTGTTGGATTTTTTACTAAATAGGTTTCTAAATCAGCAGCTCGTTTTAAAAAATTCGGATGAACATTATCGGCACTTGGAGTAACTGAAGTGTTAATCTCTGAAGGCCAATCTTTGTTATTCACACGAACAAGTGTTTCATCTGTTTGATACATTCTCCAGACAAATACTGCAATAACTAAAAGAATACTAAGTAATGCGAGTTTGGGTTTGCTCAATAACATAAAATCTAATTTGTTGAAAAAATCCATGTGTAACCAAAAACAATGGCAACACCAATGTGGAAAAACATGATGATGAACATTAATGCCGCTAAGGGTAAATGGAAAATGTGCCAATAATTAAAATAAGTCTGAAATGGTTTTCGAAGACTCAAATTAACTTGAAGCTGAATGAATTTGTTGAGTTTACCAAGAATTTTTGATCTATCACTATTTTGTAGATTAGGTTTAATGGAAGTTGTGCAAATTGAGAGAATTTTTTTTCTTGAAAAACGCCATTTTATAGAGAAAAATAGGGCTGTTGAAATTTGTTCAATTTGAGGAAAGTCGGCTAGCTTCAAAGCATGTTCTTCAATATAGGATGATAACGTAGTCCGTAAAGCTTTAATATCACGTTCAATTTCATACACACTAGTAAATACTCCATTTGAAGTCTTCGGAATTCTATTATATAAATAACGCCCAAAAACACCGCTTGCAACTACAATCATCATGCTCCAATAAGAAATCGAAACAATGCCCTTTACAATAAATGTAGTGTGAAGAGTAACATAATATGGTCCTAAAGTACACAAAAAAATATGAAATAATAGCCAGTTACTTAATCTTCCTGTGTTGTGAAAAACCTTAATTCGTTTCCTTGATGAATACGTTGTTACACCAATTATCATTAATAAACTCCCAAGAATTCCCAGTCCATGACTGAGAATTCCAGAGGGTTTCATCCATTCATAATCATCATGATAGGGTCTTTCATGTAAAGGTGTTGTTAGGTAATCGTAGCTGAAATAAACGGGTATTACAGCTAGAATAAACCAAAGAGCAAGAATTACGAATGTATTTAATTTTGACTTCATATAAGATTAATCGTCGTCGTCGTCATCATCAGAATATTTATTATCATGCTGCTCTGTTTTATCGCCATTTTCATCATCAATTGGGGCAAATTGATACGCCAAAAATGATCCGTATGCAGCCAACAATAAAGCAAATAATGCAAAAACACTATGAGATTTGTTTAGTTTTGTTTCTTCCGATTTTCCGTTTTTATATCCACTAATCATTGATAATAATGTTCCATCAGAATTATGAACAACAAAATCTAAGAGGAGACCTAAAAGGTGGGCAATTACTAAAATAAGGATGATGTTTGCTGAAACTTCGTGAAATTCTTCAAATATTTCACCATCGAATGCAAAATATCCAATTTCGCTTAAATACATGGCTAAGCCAGAAAACGATGTTAAAACTGCAAAAATGAGCATTCCAAGCATGGCTAGCGCTGCTAAAGGGTTGTGTCCATAATAACGATTCATTCTCATATTTAAGTTTATCAGATAATCCATGATCTTAGGAATCGAAACAGGAAAATCGCTAAAATGAGCATATTTAGGGCCAAAAAATCCGAAAAGGATTCTAAAAGTAGCGAGAATTCCAACGGCAACGCCAAGTGCATAATGGAAATTCAATGAAATTTCATTTTCACCTAGTATATAAGCTATGGCAAATCCGAAAGCGAAAAGCCAGTGAAAAATGCGGATGGGTAAAGACCAAATGTAAGTTTTCATTATTTAATTAATTAAAAAAAATCGGAGTGAATTGAATCTAATTTGAGAAGTAGATTCTAATCAAATTCGCCAAATAAGTCTTTAAAGAGATTTAATCATTATTGAATAGAATTCAATTTTTCAAAACAATAAATACAATTGCTTAATCTTCAATAAATCTTTTATATACAATACAAAATGCGAATTTAACATAAAAAAGTATATCACATTTTTATGTTATTGTGATTTGAAAGCATGAGTAATCACCATCAAAAGATCTATTCAAGTGATTATTCTTACAAAAAAAGGAGAGAAATTTTATCGTTAATAAACGATAGGCACTCCTAAATAAAATTAAGAGATAAGTAATTTTGGCAGATTCCAAATTTTACCAAAATACCCTTTTAAAGTTCCAGTTTTATTCAAAACAGTAATTTTTTCATCTGTAACCGTTTCAGTAACGGGTTTTAGTTGTAAAGAAACTATAGGCGTTGTAGTAGTGAGTGTTTTAGTAATGGTATGTGACGAATCTTTAAAAGGCAACTGCATATCTCGATCTGAATCGCCGTCATTAACTAATTCTTCAGAATAATGAATTAAAATATAATCTATAACCCCAACTTGCTCTGAACTCAGATTGTGCTCTATATAATGCTTTACCAAAACAGGGAGTTTAAGAAACTGCTTAAACTCCGTAGTTGTAGTAAGATAGACAATAGTAAGTAGTAATATGAGTAGATGTTTTTTCATCATTCTCAATGTAAAGAATAGGTTATTTAGATAAAAATTAAATTACTCTAATATCTTAAATTCAATTCGTTGTAAACTTTATAAACACTCCGTAACTTAGCATGAAAGCGTTTTTTTAATCAATAAATAACTATTTATGAATATTTCAACAGTTGCTGTAATTGGCGGTGGAACAATGGGGAATGGTATTGCCCATGTGTTTGCACAAAATGGATTTACCTTAAATCTCATTGAAACAAAACAAGAATTTTTGACAAGAGCGATAGCTACCATCACTAAAAATTTGAATAGAATGGTTAGCAAAGAAAAAATATCACAAGATGAAATGGATGCAACTTTTGGGAGAATTAAAGGCTTTTTATCTATTGAAGAAGGAGTAGTAAACGCTGATTTAGTAGTAGAAGCTGTTAACGAAAATTTGGAATTGAAAAAATCAATATTTCAAAAATTAGATGAATTAACCAAACCTGAAACAATTCTTGCTAGCAATACTTCATCTATTTCAATTACTAAAATTGCTGGTTTTACAAAAAGGCCAAAACAAGTTATTGGAATGCACTTTTTCAATCCCGTTCCAATGATGAAATTGGTTGAAGTAGTTCGTGGCTTAGAAACTTCTGATGAAGTAACAGAACTCATAATGAAAACATCAAAAAAACTCGGTAAAACACCAGTTGAAGTAAATGATTTTCCAGGTTTTGTTTCCAATCGTGTTTTAATGCCAATGATAAATGAAGCTATTTTTGCTGTTTACGAAGGCGTAGCAACTCCCCAAGCCGTTGATGATGTTATGAAAATGGGAATGGCGCATCCAATGGGACCTCTGCGTTTAGCTGATTTCATTGGACTTGATGTGTGTCTTGCCATTTTAAATGTATTGTATGATGGATTTAAAGATTCAAAATACAGACCTTGTCCATTATTGGTAAAAATGGTCGATGCGGGTAAATTGGGAGATAAATCAGGACAAGGATTTTACTCTTATTCCAAGTAGAGCATTTGAAAAAATGGTTATTTGCATTGATTGAGTTTTAGATCAATATCAGAAAATAAATTTTCTAGCTCATTTGGGCAATCTCATTTTTCAAATGATTTTTTAAAATAGCTTACCCTAGATTGATTTTTTAGGCAGTTCATAAGAGCGCTGCCTAATTTTTTTTTCAAATTATTAACTCAAATTCGGACTTTGACTTTTTGTAACGTGAATTACATAGTTAACGATTTTATGTAGCATTATTAATGAAAACAAGAACTAGTTCGTAACCTATTGAGCTTAGTTCTTATCTATTAGTTGGTCATGCTGGGCTTCGATCCAGCATCTCAGCTTAAGAACCAATGTATTCAAAAAAAAGTGATTGTTGCTTAAAAAGATATTGGACAGAGATAGCACTTCGTGAGTCTTCGAATCGTGACAGGGCACGGGACGACCGTTTTTTTGCGAAAACCACTGCCTTTTTTATAGATACGAAGTCCGAATTTGAGTTATTTAGAATAAAATAACACTCGTTTGAAATTTATAATAGGCATATTCAAATTTGAGATCAGTCCAAAAAATCTATCTTGTCATTTTTTACCCATTCAAATCATGTCAAATCGCCAATTATTTTATTAAAATTATTTTTTGGAGTGAGTTAACAGCTTCAATTTATGAGTCAACTCTGAAAAGTCGATTTTTGCGGATTACACCCTTCCAAATCCCTTAAATTCGACGAATATCTTGTTAAAAACTACTTTTCGGAGTACGCTCATTTATATTATTTTTAGGTAGTATCATTTTTAAGGTAAACGATGATTAAACCATAATGGGATTTTTAAGCAGTCATTATAGAACTGCTTTTTTTTCAAATCAGACGTAAAAATAATTCCCAAAGAAAAAAAATTAAATTAGTCTGCGTTTAGTACAGACCCCAACATTTATTCAATGTTTTCAAATAAATGTATTCCACATATTAGACTAAATACATTTTTTGAGTACACTCCAAAAAGTCGATTCTGTCGATTTACACCCCTCTAAAAACAAAGAATCCGTCGAATATTTTGCTAAACACAACTTTTCGGAGTGTACTCATTTTTTTAATTCTTAAGTAATCGGCCCCCCCAAAATCACCTCATTTGATTTAACAATGAATCTGGCTCAGGTACTAGATAAGATTCAATTTGCTCAAAATCGATTTAAATTGACGATTCTAAACTCAAGCTTTGGTAAAAAAATAGATTAATAAATAGCAAGCCTACTTCAAAATATCGACTATGTCGGTATGAACCTATCCCAATCGTGCGAATTCGTCGATTATATTGCTGAAAACTACTTTTCGGATTAAGCTTTATAGTAAATTTATTAAATATAAATTATAGATATTATATGACTTATGAATAGTAATCTTAACTCAGAACGTATCTTTATTTGAAAAAAAGTAAATATCACTTCTTATGCTTTAAATCCCCAAAAAATCAGAAAACCAAGTAAAATGTAAGAAAGACGAACAACGTTAAATTAATTGAGATTCTTGAAGTTCAACTTAGAGAATTAAATCTAGTACTAATGTAGCATGTCAATATAGTCGGTTTTTTCCTTAACAAAAAATATGAAATTGCCAATTGGTTTGCAGATAACCCCATTTGGTAGAATGGTTATGCTAGAATGAAGAATAATTTTCATAGTAGCAATCTTTTCTTTAGAAATTTCCCGTTTTATATGTAAACTATTCGATTAGGATTAATTGATCAAAAGAAAAAAAGAACGTTTACTAATCACCTAAAACTTAACGACTTATGAAATCAGCATTTATCAGATATACTTTACTTCTTGCAGGATTTGGATTGATGTATGCTTGCGGACCATCACAAGAAGAAATCAATAAGAAAAATAAAATGCGCGAGGACTCTCTAGCAAATGCAAGAGAAATGATCATGAAAAAAGACGCAGAAGAAAGAGCAGTCGCAGAAGCAATGCAAATGGCTCAATCACAAGAAGTTATAGAAGCTGCCAAAGTAGAACAAACCAAAAAAGCAGTTGAAATGTATAATTTCGGTACTAAAGGTTCATTATGTGTTCAAGTAGAATCAGGTAAAACGACTGCGTTTGTAGAGAAAGCGCTAAAAAAATGGAAAAGTCGTGGTTTTTCAAATGCTTACATAGCAATAGTGGCTGGAACTCAAACGAATGACACATGGTACAGAGTTCGTTTAGGAAGATTCACAGATAAAATGAAAGCCAAAAATGCCGCCAAAGCTGTTTCTGCCGAATTCAACATAAAAGCTTGGGTAGATAATACAACTGGCGAGGTTTTAAAATAGATTTATTAAGTTTGTTTCCCTAAATAAGTAATTGTAAATGATTAAAGAGCCTAGACCAAAATTCGAATTTACTGGGTTACACCTTTTCAATAAGTGTGCTATCTCCGATTATTTTGCAGATGAAAACTTTTTAGTGTAAGCTCTTTATTTAAAACAAACTTGCTTAAATAAAAATATTTTGATTAGACATATTTCTAATTTATATCCTAGAATTAATTTTCCAACGTATGGTATATTTTTAATTGAACAAATGCAAGAATTAAACAAATCAATAGATATTGATTGTTTAATTCTTAAATCTTTGTTTCCTCCATTAACATCGAACTGGAAGATTTATCATTCAAATATCTTAAAGTCAGATGAACAATATTCTGTTAAACAAGTTGAAATTCTAGACTTTCCCAAGAACATTGGTTTAACTATTACTTTAGCTCAAATAAATCGAAGTTTGGAAAGAATTTCATGGATCGATATAGATTTAGTACATATACATTATTTATTTCCTGGAGTTTTAATAACTCCTTTTTTAATTAAAAATAATATTCCTTTTATTGTTCATATTCACGGTAGTGATTGGAATCAATTTCGAAAACGTAAGAAACTAAAATCTCTCATCGAGAAAGCATTAGATGAGGCAAAATTATTATTATTTTCGGGTAGTGAGAATTATGAAGATGCACAATTACTTTATGGATCAAAATCAATATTGCTAAAGAATGGGATTAATTTTAGAGCAATTGATTTAATAAATGAACAAAAAGAGATTAATAAGAAAAGTATTGAAATAATTACAGTTGCTAATGTTGTTAAAGTGAAAGGTCTTGAAAAACTTGCAATTTTTGCAAATTACAAATTTAAAATACCTATCACAATTAATATTTATGGTGAAATTATTGAATCAAGAATTCATAAACAATTAATTGCTTTGTTTAGTTCAAGTATAAATAAAATTATTTTTCATAAAACATTAGCTAAAAACGAATTACTAATAAAATTAAAATTGGCTGATTTTTATGTTCATACAAGCATTAATGAATCATTTGGTATTGCTGTTATGGAAGCGATGTATGCCGGTATTCCAATAATTGCCACAAATACAGGAAATGTACAAAATTATGCAGAAAATAGTTTTTTAATGAAAACAGATTTTAAATCAATGGAAAAAATTGAAGATTTTATTTTCACATTGGAAAGAAATGAATCTGATAAAAAGAAGAATATCGAATCTTTAAAAGAAATATCATTATCAAATTATTCAGAAAAATTGATAAATATTTATAATAAAATAATAAATAATGAATGAATATAACTTTACAAATAAATATAATTTTATAAATAAACTGTACGGCTATCCTATTCCTTTTATTAAAAAGGTTACTGTATTATTGAGTAGATTAATTATTGAGAAGCCAAAACGGACTTGTATTATAAAAACTATTTATGATTTTAAGATGGTCGTAGATCCAATTAATGATTCAAGCGTTCAAAGAGATCTTTACTATTGGGGAGTTTATGAATATGGAACATTGGAGTATCTGAAAGAGCATGTACAAACATCATCTGTGATTTATGATATTGGTGCAAATATTGGGATGTATTCTCTATTTTTTTCAAAATTTTCACATAAACAGACAAAGATAATTTCATTTGAGCCAAACCCTGAAACATCAAAACTATTGGCTGAAAATATAAAATTAAACTCATTTAATAACATTGAGATTGTTGAGTTGGGCGTTGGAGATAAAAATCATACGATTTCTTTTTTTTCTAAGAAGAACTTAGGAGAGTCTTCTTTTGTTGAATCAGACAATTATGAAAAAAAAATAAATTTAACTGTTGTTAAACTAGATGATTGGATTGAAGAAACACAAAATCCCATACCAAATCTGATAAAGATAGATATTGAAGGCTTAGAGTATGAAGCCTTGATTGGTGCAAGAAAAACAATTAAGAATTGTAAAAAACTAGTTCTTATTGTGGAATGTAATAACACTTCAAAAGAAGAATTAAATAAGAATAAGATTTTATTAGACTTGCTTCAAAATGAGTTTGGTATGAAAGTATATTATGGGAAATATGGTAAACGTGTTAAATCAAAACTAATGGAAGTGAGAACCTATCACGATTTACCATCTTACGATAATTTGATTTGTTTAAAAGGATAATAGCGGTAATTACATTTATTTTAATACTGTAATTTTCTTAGTCAAACTTGTATGACTATTACTGAGCTGAAGTATATAAATTCCACTTGCTAAACTTGTTGCATTAAATTGAAAAGTATGTTTTCCTTTATTTAGAACTGAATTATTTAAAACAGTCAACACCTTTCTCCCGATAATATCATGTATTTGAATCGAGATAGCTTCCGATTTTGCCAAATTAAACTCAATAGTTGCACTTGGGTTAAAGGGATTAGGATAAATATTTAGTATTTCAAAACTGTTTGGTTTTACACTAACGTCATCTACAATGGAACTAGTCATTACATAACTGCGATTCGATATTTGAATTAAACAAGGATTTTTTGTTATAGAAGTATATAAATGAAGTGAATCGGTAAAATTAATAGTTGAATCCGTTTTAAGAGAATAGGGCAGATAATAAGATTCATCATTATCTAAAATGATTTTATTAATAGGTGAGTCAATTTGAATAGAATTTGAGTTACTCACTAAATCAAATAAATCAATTGATTTATTTGATGAATTTTGAATAACTACCAGAAACAGTTATTTGATTTCCAACTAAGGTAAAATCGTGAATATCATCCAAAACATAGATAAATAGAGAGGTCTCCATTCATTCTAACTTCAAATAAAAAAGTTCTGAATCTGCGCAAATTTTAAAGTTTGCACCAAAGTAAATATCCCTAGTTAGTCCACTCCAAAAAGTCGATTCTATCGAATTTCACCCTTCCAAATCCTACGAATACGACGAATAGTTTGCTAAAAACTACTTTTCGGAGTACACTCATCAGTAAAAATATCATTATATTATCCAATAAAATAAACATGAATTGAATTGGATGGAGCAGTATAAAAAGATGAATTATTATTTACTATTGTAAGTATCTGTGTTTAAAATTCTTTAGGTAAATCGGTGTTGGTCTAATATTTTTAATGAATAAGCTATCTGAACACTCCCCATATATAAAAAATGAATTATTTAATAGATGCGATTTAGCTTCACACTTGCTTAGTTTATTTTATTGATTTCTAAAAAACAAAAATAGTTATAAAAAGCGCTTTTTTGTGTAAATTTAAATTGAATTATAAATAAACTGAGGATAATAGTTAGTTCTCATTCTAGCTTAAATTCAGTTGAAAACCATTTTCATTTTAGATTAATTCCGATATGTCAGAAAAGCACGGTCGTCTTATAACTCTGGAGGAGTTTATTATTTCAGCTCAAAATCGTTTTCCTGGTGCTACAGGTGAACTTTCTCAATTACTCAGAGATATTGGGCTTGCTGCAAAAATTATTTCACGCGAAGTTAATAAAGCAGGTATTACCAATATCTTAGGTAATGAAGAGACAGATAATACGCATGGTGAAAGACAAAAAAAACTTGATGTTTTTGCTAATGATCAGATGATTTCTGCGCTAAGTCGCTCAAATACCGTCTGCATGATTATTTCTGAAGAAAGTGAAGGCATTATTCGTTTAAAAAGTTCTTCAGGAAAATATATTGTCTATACTGATCCTCTTGACGGTTCATCTAATATAGATGTAAATGTATCGATTGGGACTATTTTTTCGATCTATTTGAGAAAATCGCATCACGCAGATTATCCAACTAAAGACGATGCCATACAATCTGGTTTATCACAAGTGGCAGCTGGGTATGTTTTATATGGTTCTAGCACTATGATAGCTTATACTACAGGGCTTGGCGTTTCAACATTTACGTTAGATCCAAGCATTGGAGAATTCTTTTTAGCTGATGGTGATGTTAAAATCCCAGAAATTGGCCCCTATTATTCGATTAATGAAGGTTCTTATAATACGTGGGAGGCTGGTTTGAAGAAATATGTTAAGTTTTGTCAAGAAGAAGATAATGCTAGTATGAGGCCTTATTCTGCTCGTTACATTGGTTCTATGGTCGCAGATTTGCACAGAATTCTTTTAAAGGGAGGGATTTTTATTTATCCACAAAGTAAAAATTACCCGAATGGTAAGCTAAGACTCATGTATGAGTGCAATCCTTTGGCTTTCATTATCGAGCAAGCAGGCGGGAAAGCAAGTGATGGTTTAAGGAGAATTATGGAAATTAATCCTAAAGATATTCATGAGAGATGTCCCATATTTATTGGTTCAAAGAAAAATGTTGAAGAAGCAGAACGTTTTTTACAAGAAGCAAGAAATAGTGAGATCGTTAAATCAAGTATTGTATTAGAAAGTTTTAAATAAGTGAATTTCTGTTAACCTTGCTTTTTGTAAAAAGTAGAAGGTAAATCGAATAGTCGGTTTGCCTTTTTTTATAAATGAACTCACTCCGAAAATTTTATATGTTCGGTTTTAGCTCTTTCAAATCCTACGATTTCATTGAATAATTTGCTGAAAACTACTTTTTGGAGTTAACTCATATATCAAAACCTACTGTACTGCCTTCTAAAATATCATTTTCAATACAAAATCCACCAATCGTTTCAATAACGTAGGTAGCATTTTCACCACTTTCATATTGTTTAGTGGAAAAGGGTTCAGTGTTTGAATGAATTCGAACAATTTTATAATCATCATTCACAAAAATGATATCTAGGCTTAAAGGTGTATTCGCCATCCAAAAAGATAATGGTTGGTTTTTATCAAAAACGAAAAGCATTCCATGGTTTTGTTTTAAACTTTCTATTCCCATTAGTCCTGCATTTCTTTCTTCAGGCGTATTTGACAATGCTACTAGCAATTGAACTGTTTCATTTTTGGGTTTAATAAACTCTACAATTGTTGTAAAATCAAGTACTTTGGTACTTCTTTCTTTAGTTTTATCGTGATCTTTTTGTTCTGATTTTTCTTTCACAATCACTTTTTCTGATTTCTTACTTGAATCATCAGAACAGTTGCTTACATTTATTATGATGTAGGTAAAAAAGAATAGTTTTAAGAATGAATTGAACATACTATTTAATTTAGGAAAACTTTGTAATTGTTAAGGTACCTTTTAATTTGCTGATGTTTGTAATTTGAGTTAAATAATACTGATTTTATTATTTATTTGTTTAAATCGTGCTAATTAGAGTGCTTTTTAGAAAACTAATTCTAGCAATTAATCGATTTTGAGTTTAATCAACAAGTGAATTTTACTACTATTAATTCAAATTCGGAGGTGAAAGTTTGAGTATTAATAATGAATTAGCGCTAAATTTCTTAAATCACAACCCAACCGAAATTGGAAATACCCATCAAAAATTATCTAAAAGTATCAATTTAGTGATTTTAACGCTATCTCAAATCAGAATTAAAAGGATGTTTCCACTTCTAAAAGTCGATTTTGTAAGAATAATACATGCAAATCGTAATAAATCGCCGAATAGTTTGCTGAAATTTACTTTTTGATTACCTCAATAATAAATCAAAGGGCATATTAAGTCCAAATTTGTGAATAAAGCAATCATTGTTTACATCTCGATCATTATAACAAACTAATTGGTTTTAGATAATGAAGTGTTAGACTTTGAAGAAATCAGTATATTTTTGTCTTAGGTAACTACATCAGTTTTTAAAGATCATAAATCCCAATGAATAAACAATTTGATTATTTTAAAAAAAACATTCAGTTATTTTATGAAATTGAGGGTTTAGATATCGGATATGGGGAAGAGGGAAACCATAAAATTTATATCAAACAATCTATTGATGATTCGTTTTGGCAAAACTTACAAGACATAAATCCAGAACAAGTAGTTTGGAAATCATTTCGTGATGTTTCTATTCCGTTTCTTTTTGAAACCAATCCCGAATCTGAACTCATAACCATTCATGATCGTAAAATTAGCATTAATTATGATATCGTTGCAAGCTCATTTTATTTTTTGAGTGGTTGGAACGAACACGTAAATCCAATTAAAGATGAGTTTGGTAGAATTTCCTATAAGAATAGTATAATCAAGCAGTTAAATTGCTCGAATATTCCAGTAGTTAACTATTATTTTGAAATCTTAAACGAAGCAATTGAACTAGCTTATCAAACAAAAAGCAAAAAAAAAACTTGGCAAGAACATAACTTGGCAGTGAGCTTAACCCACGATATTGATACTTGCTTAAGCGCTTGGTTGCAAGGTGGATTCAGTGAATTAAAGAAAAAAAAGTTATTTTCAATGATGTCTTTAATTTTAAAACGAATCTTTAAAGAAGATGATTGGTTTAATTTTAAAACTATCGTTGATTTAGAAAAATCATTTGGAGCCACTTCGTCCTTTTATTTTTTGGCAAAAAAAGGGAATCGTGGAAAATGGAAAAATGGGGATTATGACATTCGTGATAAAAAAATGCAAAAGGCTCTTACTTATTTAAAGGAAACGGGTAACGAAGTTGGCGTTCATGGTAGTTTTGGAACTCATAATGACTCTAAACGATTCAAGCATGATATTGAAATCATTCAGTCAAAACCAATTCAAGGAAATCGATTTCATTTTTTAATGTTTGACCCTGAAAAAACAGTCAGTGTTTTAGAAGACAATGAAATTCAGTACGACACAAGTTTGGGTTTTGCCGAGCAAATTGGATTTAGAAGAGCAACTTGTTATCCATTTTTTCTCTACAATTTTGAAAAAGATCGGATTTCCACGGTTATCGAAATCCCATTAATTGTGATGGATGGAACCTTATCCAATAAAAAATACATGGGTTTGGAAAAAGAAGCAGCGGTTTCTAAAGTATTCGAACTGATTGATGAAATCGCAAAATTTAATGGTGTGTTTACACTTTTATGGCACAATACGCATTTTTCAGAATACAAATACACGGGATGGAATGAGGTTTATCAATCCTTGTTGGCGTATTCAAAAGAAAAAAAAGGTTTATTAACGAACGGAAAAATTATTCATGATAGAATTTCTCAACTATAAACCATCGTTCAATTTTAGGAAAAGAGATCAGAATCAGGAAATATTGGATTCACTGTATGAATATGGAGATAAACTTTCGACTCGAGTTTTTCATAGAATGCGCATTAATACGATTCATGAAATCCTAACGCAATCTCCCATAAAAGACAAACTTAAACCAAGAAGAAAAGCCTTGGATATTGGTTGTAATTGCGGGTATTTGTCAAAACTGATATCAGAACATAACTATGATTTTGTTTTTGGAGTTGACTTAGCCGATGATTTTGTTCAAAAAGCCGTTTCTAATTTTCAGGGTGAAAACGTCCAATTTAAAACTCAAGATGCAACTCAATTAGATATAAACGACAAATATGACCTCATACTCTGTACAGAAGTCATCGAACATACAGATGATCCTCAAAAAGTAATCGATTCGATTTATGATTTATTAGCTGATGATGGTTATGCGATAATTTCAATGCCTAATAGAATCTCCTTAAATTATTTAACTACATTATTAGGTAAAATAATTTTGCGAAAACCGATGTCACATGACTTTATTTCTCATATTAGTTTTCCCTTTTATAGAACAATAAACCTATTTAAATCAGTTGGTTTTAAAGTAATTAAATCGAGAGGTGTAAATGTGTTGTTTTTGGAAAACTTGTTACCATTTTTATACAAATATGAGTCGTTACTTAAATTAGATTCTTTATTTCGAGTAGATTACCCTTGAAATATTTCTCACAATTTTTCTTTATTGTAGTTAAAAAATAATGTCTGTACCAAAGATTATCATTTTAGATGCCGATCATAAAAATGCCTTAGCTATAATTAGGCATTTAGGAAAAACTCAAGAATATCAAATAGATGTAGTTTCATTTAATAATGTTTCTATCGGTTTTTTCTCAAAATATGCGAAAAAAAAGTATTGTATAAGTAATCCCAAAAAAGAGCCAGAAAAGTACATAAAAGAGTTAATTGATATTTTAAAAGCTGAAAAATACCTAACTGTAATCCCTGTTTCCTATATCAGTTTTCAGTTATGTTCTAAAGAGCAAGAACGAATTAAAGAATATTCGCATATCCAAATTGTTGATTTCGAGCAAATAAAAATTGCTTCAAGTAAAATTGAAACGTATGCATTAGCTGAGCAAATTGGAGTTCCTTATCCAAAAGTTCAAAACATTTATCATTTAGAAGACATTAATCAAATAAATCAAACATTTCCTTGTGTAATTAAAGCGCCCATTGAATTAGGGAAAAATTATGTTGAATATGTGTATTCGCAAGAAGAGTTGGTTCAGAAATACACAAATATGCTTCAAAAGAATGATTTTAAAGGTCATTTTCCAATTATTCAGAATTATATTTCTGGGGAAGGTGCAGGTTTTTTTGCTTATTATAAAAAAGGTGAGTTAAAGAATTATTTTATCCATCGCAGAATTAAGGAATACCCGCCAACAGGAGGAGCGAGTGTAGTTTGCGAAGCCTATTATCATGAACAATTGGTAAAAGACGGTACAAAAATTCTAGATGCCTTGAACTGGAACGGAGTTGCCATGGTAGAATTCAAACTTGACAAAACTACCGGTGTCTTTAACTTGATGGAAATCAATGCTAAGTTTTGGGGATCCTTAGATTTAGCTTTGGTTTGTGGCGCAAATTTCCCCCAAATGTTAATCGATGATGCATTACATCATGAAATTAAGCCTTGGTCTTATCAACATAAACGATTTCAATGGATTTTAAATGGAGATTTATTCTATTTGTTCGAGAAACCATGGAAAATTGGGCAATTTATTAGAGATTTATTTATTTCTGAAAATGATATTTGGTTACGTGATTTAAAACCCAATTTGATACAATTAGCTTATATCCCATTGCATTATTACAAAAAGTGGTTCAAATGAAAATAGATTTTCATACACATACTCACCATTCTTACGATAGTCTTATGAAACCTCGAGAAATTCTAAGAATCGCGAAAAAAAGAGGTTTAGATGGAATTGTTATTTGTGATCACAACACGATTAAAGGTGGAGTAGAAGCGGCTCAAGTAAATACAGATTCAAATTTTACCGTGATTATTGGGGCTGAAATTGCAACAAATGCAGGAGATATAACAGGAATATTTTTAAACAAAGAGATTATTTCCAGAAATTTTGATGAAGTAGTTGCTGAAATAAAAGCACAAAAGGGAAAAGTAATCCTGAATCATCCTTATAAAGGACACGATTTGACAAAAATTGATTACAGTAAAATAGATTTTATTGAAGGATATAATTCCCGATTATCAAAAAAAGACAATGACAAGGCGCTTGAATTAGCCAAAGAACATGGAATCCCAATTTTAGCTGGAAGTGATTCACATGTGTATAATGAAATTGCAAATTGTTCTAGTATTGTTAATGATTTGGCATCTTTAACGGCTCTTGATCATAATTATAGACAATCTAAACAATGGAATATAACGTATAGTCAGTACATAAAAGCCTTTAAAAACAAGAGCATAAAGGTATTTATTTCGGCATCAGCCATTTATATAAAGCATCTATTGAAAAAATAATTAATCAGGATTATTTAACTCCAAAAAATAGTTTTCAGCATAATAGTAGGCGAGTTGACAGGTTTGGAATGTAGCAAAAGAAAAAATTACTTGCTGGAAATGTCTTAGCATTATTTCTTTCAAATCTGGTTGTGTACTTTTCTTTGAATGCTTTTAACTCAAATTAGGAAATCATAAATAGGAGAAAATTAGCCTACTTTAAAAGTTAATTCAATGTCTAAAAACGACGATTTTACAAGATATTAAAGGGTGGGAGCCGGTTTAGTTTAACTTTCTTTGCTCAGCCAAATAAAAAATGTGGTTTCCGAATATAAGCCAATAGTTTTTTTAGTGATAATAAGAAATGGGAATTTCAAATATAATACGTATATTTCCTTCTCTAAAGTTTACTTACTAACGAACAAGTTAGTCGCAGACATCTGAAAAGGAAAACGGCTAAGTTTTTTGTCTTTAGAAGTGAGAGTCGTATGACCTCACTTTTTTTTGTATGTATATATCATAAAATATGACAGATTTAGAATTAGTTATTAAAAGCTTCACCGATTCGGTTCTTCCGACAGCTGGCACATTTGTAGTCGATGTTGAAGTGAAAGGCGTGTCTGGCAGTAAAATCGTATGGATTTATCTCGATACTGTAGATGGCGGTGTCTCTGTAGAAGATTGCGCTACTGTTAGTAATCAGCTAGGTATTCTATTAGAAGCAAATGAATTATTTTCTGGAAAATATGTTTTAAATGTTTCGTCTCCAGGTTTAGACAGACCACTTAAAGACTTACGACAGTACCCGAAGAATGTAGGTCGTAAAGTTAAATTGCGTTATTTGTCTGAAGATGGAGGGAAGAATGTAATTGGTAAACTTACTGCATTCGATGGTGAGTCCATTCAAATTGAGACTGAAAAAGGTGAACAATTAACCGTCAGTCTGGAAAAAGCCCTAGAAACCAAAATTTTACCAGTCTGGTAATTAATCAGTATGGAGTTCTGCTCTTATGTCTAATGATCTTTCCAAAACAATTATTCAAGCCTTTTCTGAAATTGCTCGCGAAAAAGGAATCGATAGAGAATTACTTCTTTCGATTTTAGAAGATGTATTTCGTTCCATGCTTCGCAAGCAATACAAAAATGATGAGGCTTTTGATGTCATTTTAAACTCTGATAGAGGGGAAATTCAAATTCTACACATTCGTGAAGTTGTGCCAGACGATGAATTTACAGACCCCTCGACTGAGATTAAGTTTTCAGAAGCACAAAAATTAGAAGCAGATATTGAATTGTATGACGAATACCCACAAGAGGTAGAGTTAAACAGTGATTTTGGTCGTCGTGCCGTAATGATGGCAAGACAAACGCTAGCTCAACGTATTCGTGAAATCGAAAAAGAAAATGTATTTGATGAATACAGTGACAGAGTTGGTGAAATTATTCTAGGTGATGTATATCAAGTTCGAAAAAAAGATATTTTAGTAAATCACAATGGAATTGAATTATTGTTGCCAAAACAGTATCAAATTCCAAAAGATCGCTACAGAAAAGGCGATACCATTCGTGCAGTTGTTGCTGAAGTTAGACGTGACAATGGAAATCCAACCGTATTAATTTCAAGAACTTCACCTGTTTTCTTAGAGCAATTATTTGAAAATGAAATTCCAGAAGTTTTTGATGGAATTATTGAAATTATTAAAAGTGTACGCGAGCCTGGTGAGCGTTCAAAAGTTGCTGTAATTTCACATGACGAGCGCATTGATGCCGTTGGTGCTTGTGTTGGAATGAAAGGTGTTCGTATTCATTCAATAGTTCGTGAATTATGTAATGAAAATATTGATGTAATCAACTATACAAAAGACAAAAAAGAATTCATCAAAAGAGCATTACAACCTGCAGAAGTTTTAAATGTAGAACTTAGTGCAGATGAAAAATTTGCAAAAGTTACCGTCCCGATTAATGAAGTTTCAAAAGCTATAGGTCGCGGTGGTGTTAATATTCGTTTAGCTTCAAAATTAACAGAATGCGAAATAGATGTCTATCGCGATGTTGAAGAAGAAGAGGAAGACGATATCGATATTTTCGAATTTGCCAACGATTTTGGTCAAGAAACGGTTCAGCTTCTCTATGACATGGGTTGTGATACAGCTCGTGCCGTATTAGAACTGAATGTTAACGAAATCGTTCGTAGATCGAACAATGAGATTGATGCTACAAAAGCAAAATCTATTATCTCAGTTATTGAAGAAGAATTCAAATCTTAGTTTGAATTCTTCTCTTATATTTACACTCTTTTCGAAACCTAATTTTACTTATGAGCCAAGGCCCTACAAAACTTTTTAAAGCCGCTAAAGAATATAACGTATCAACGTCTTCCATAGTCGAGACACTTGAATCTAAAGGGTTTTCCATTGATAATAAACCGTCGGTAACAGTTACAGTAGATATGTTACAGGCTTTGGATGAAGTCTATGGCATCGATAAACGTAAAAGTCAAGAGTTTGAAAAACAACGTGAAGATTATCATGAATTAAGAAATACGTTCAAGTCTCGTCAAAATCAATCATTAAGTATTGATAACGCTAATTCATTAGATTCATTAGAAGATTTATTACCTATTGAGCCTATTTCTAATGCGCCAATACTTGATCTAGAACCAATTGAAACCCCAACCCCAATTCCAGTTTCAGTTGAAAAGGCGAAAGATAAAATAGTTGAAGAAGTCATTAGTAACATCAAAGAACAAGACCCCATACTAATTCCAATAGAAGAAAAACCTGTTCAAAAAGTTGAAGAATCTCCTAAAGTCGAAGAAGCTCCTGCAAAAGAGCCTGAAGAAGTTGTTGAAGCAAGCGTAGAAGTTGTTAAGGAAAAAATAGAGACTAAACTAGATAATGTAGAACAACCTGCAAAAGTTGAAAAAACTTCTGAGGTAAATAAAGTTATAACTAAAAAGGTAGAGAAGGTCGAGGCAGTAAAGCCTGAAATTTTATCTGATGATGAAGATATTATTCGTGCTCAAACCGAAAAATTACAAGGAACAAAAGTAATTGGAAAAGTAGAGCTTCGTAAAAACTTTGAAGTTAAACTTGATCAGAAAAAAGGACCACAATTAAAGAAAAAAGAACGTACTGTTAGGCCAAATCGCGAAAACCGAGATGGAAAACCTGCTACTGAGGGGCAAACATCTGCTGGGCGTGATGCAAATAGAGGCAGACATGGTGAACAGCGCCCTGCTGGAAGTTCATCCCCAGACAGAATTAAGCAAATTAATCAAGATGAATCCCCTACTACAGAATTTATTTCAGATGATGGTAGTAAACCAAGAAAAAAACGTCTTAAAAAACGTGATAGTGTAGATACAACACCATCAAAATCAGGAGTACCTTCAACAAGTCCAAATACTACAGTTTCTAAAGATTTAGTAAAAAGTGGAAAGAAAACAAAAGGTAAGGGTAGAAGTGATTCTGATGAAGAAGAAGGTTCTAGTAAACCAGCAAATTCAAAGCTCAAACTAAATCAAGGTGGCTCAAATAGTGTTGCTAATAATAAAAAACGTTCAAAGCTACGTAAGAAAAAACGTGAAGAAATGGCTGCCGAACGCGAAGAGGTTGAAGCAGCACTTGAGTTAGAAAGAAGTACAACTTTAGAAGTAGCCGAATTTATTACGGCATCCGATTTAGCAGAATTATTAAATGTTGGTGTAACTCAAATTATTTCATCTGTATTTAGTATTGGTATCATGATATCGATTAATCAACGTCTTGATGCTTCAACAATCGAATTAATTGCAAATCAGTTTGGAAAAGAAGTGAATTTCATAACGGCTGATGAGCTCTTAGAAGATGAGTTAGAAGAAGACGATGATCCATCAGAATTAGAACCAAGAGCTCCGGTTGTTACCATCATGGGTCACGTTGATCATGGTAAAACATCCCTGTTAGATTATATTCGAAGGACAAAAGTAGCTGCTGGTGAAGCTGGTGGTATTACTCAACATATTGGTGCTTACTCTGTTACTTTGGATGGGGGGCGTAAAATTGCTTTCTTAGACACACCTGGTCACGAAGCGTTTACTGCAATGCGTGCCCGAGGTGCTCAAGTAACTGATATTGTTATTCTTGTAGTTGCAGCTGATGATGCAGTGATGCCTCAAACTATTGAAGCGGTTAATCATGCTCAGGCAGCAGGTGTACCGATTATCGTTGCCATCAACAAAATTGATAAACCTGGTTCAAATCCAGCCAAAATAAAACAGCAACTTACAGAACATAGTGTAGTAGTTGAAGAATATGGTGGATCTACTCAGGTTTCTGAAGTTTCAGCAAAAATGGGAATGGGTATTGATGAATTACTTGAAAAAATTCTCGTTGAAGCGGAGTTATTAGAATTAAAAGCTAATCCTAGTAGATATGCTCAAGGTATTGTTCTTGAGTCTCGTATCGATAAAGGAAAAGGTGTTGTTGCTAACGTTTTAGTTCAAAATGGAACACTAGATGTTGGAGATGTATTTATAGCTGGTCAATATTCTGGTCGAGTTCGTGCTATGGAAAATGAATTAGGTCAGCGTTTAAAATCAGTTGGTCCATCAACTCCAATTCAATTAACTGGATTTGATGGAATTCCACAAGCTGGTGATAAATTAATTGGTATGGAAGATGAGCGTAAAGCAAAAGAAATTGCTGTTCAAAGACAACAAATTAAGCGTGAGCAAAGCATCAGAATGGTTAAACACATGACGCTTGATGATTTAAGTCGCAGAATTGCTCTTGGTGAGGTTTCTGATCTTAATATTATCATTAAAGGTGATGTAGATGGTTCAATTGAAGCACTTTCTGGTACTTTAATTAAATTGAGTACCGATGAAGTTAAAGTGAAAATTATTCATACAGGAGTTGGTGCCATTTCTGAATCTGATGTTCTACTTGCTTCTGCTTCCGATGCTATTATTATTGGTTTCCAAGTTCGTCCAACTGCAAATGCAAGAAAGCTAGCTGAACAAGAGAGCATTGATATTCGTCTGTTCTCCGTAATCTATGAAGCGGTAGATGAAGTGAAAATTGCAATGGAAGGCTTATTGTCTCCTGAGGTAAGAGAGAAAATTCTGGGAACTGCAGAAGTTCGTGAAATCTTTAAAGTACCAAGTGTAGGAACTGTTGCGGGCTGTTATGTAACAGATGGTAAAATTCTCAGAAATGCGAAATTGCGCTTAATTCGTGATGGAATTGTGGTATATAACGGTGATTTAGGAGCTTTAAAACGTTTCAAAGACGATGTTAAAGAAGTTGCCACAGGCTATGAATGTGGTATTTCAATTCATAATTTCAACGATATTAAAATAAGTGATGTTATTGAAGCCTATGAAAATTATGAAGTTAAACGAAAATTAGCATAAGTTCTCGAATTCAATTAAGTCGATGTGTTTCACTTAATGACTTAATGATTAATGAATTTAAAAAGAAAATAAATGAGCGTACGTACAGACAAAATCTCTTCTGTTCTAAAAAATGATTTATCAGAAATTATTCGAGATTATCAGAATAATACGTTGATAACTATTACAGATATTACCATTACTCCTGATCTTGCCGTTGCAAAAGTTTTTTTGAGTATAATGGGTGGAAATGCGAAATCTGCATTTACTCATATTGAAGAACATAATTCTGAAATTCGTTACAAATTGGCTCGTAAAATTAGGAATCAAATGAGAAGAATGCCTGAATTATTATTCTATTTAGACGATACCGCTGAAGTATCTGAAAAAATGGATGAAATCTTCAAAACGATTCAATACTCCGATCAACCTGAAGAAACGAATGAATAGGCATGAGTGCCACAGAGTTTGAATTAATACCACTTATTACAAAATCTAATTTGGCGGACAAGCAAAAAGACTTACCCGCCTTTTTACTTTTTGACAAACCCCTTTCGTGGAGTTCATTCAGAGGTGTTAAACTTGTTCGTTGGGCTAGTGGAATAAAAAAAGTTGGTCATGCTGGCACCTTAGATCCAATGGCAACAGGGCTTTTGATTATTGGTATTGGAAAAGGTGCGACAAAACATATTGATTTAGTTCAGGCTCAAACTAAAGAATATATAGCCACTATTAAACTTGGTGAAGCAACCGCAAGTTATGATGCTGAAACTGAAGTCATCACCACAAAAGAATTTTCTCACATTTCAAAATCAGGCTTAGAAGAAGTTCTAGAAACTCGGTTTATAGGAGAGATTGAACAAAAGCCGCCAATTTATTCCGCCTTAAAAAAAGATGGCAAAAAATTATATGAATATGCCCGAAAAGGTCAAGAAGTAGAAATAGCTTCAAGAAAAGTTCATTTAATATCAATAGAAATTCTCCGATTCGAATTACCAGAAATAGACCTGAAAATTACTTGTGGGAAAGGGACTTACATTAGATCTCTAGCTCATGACTTAGGAATTGCGTTAAACTCAGCAGCGCATTTAATTCAATTAAGAAGAACGAAAATTGGCGATTTTGATGTTTCCTTGGCATTAAATGAAGCTGAAGTAAAAGAATATTTTGGAAAAGTTGATTATCAAACTAAAGAACTATGACACGTATTGTTCCCATTTCAGAAGTTAAATTTGATAGAAAATCTACTGTTACCGTAGGGACATTTGATGGAGTTCATGAAGGACATAAATCATTAATTTCAACATTAGTAAGTGAAGCAAAGAAATGCAAAGCACGATCGGTACTTGTAACATTTGATCCCCATCCCCGAGATATAATAAATCTGCAGCATTCATTAGGATTATTGACAACGTTAGAAGAAAGAGCAGAAATCCTATCTGATTTAGGATTAGATGAAATGGTTGTAATTCCATTTACAAGAGATTTTTCTTTGTTATCAAGTTCCGAATTTATCAAACAATTTATCGTTGAAAAAATAGGTTTATCGTGTTTTGTAATCGGTTACGATCATCATTTCGGAAGAGATCGAGAAGGTTCCTATGAAACAGTTGTGAAGATTGGAAAAGAGTCTAATTTCTCCGTTCGATTAGTGCAAGCACATGAAGTTTCTAAACATACAGTTAGCAGTACCGTAGTTCGTAAAGCTTTGTTATTTGAAGGAAATGTTGGTCTTGCTCAAACCTATTTGGGACATCCTTATCGATTAGAAGGAACCGTTGTGAATGGTGATCAAAGAGGAAGAACAATTGGTTTTCCAACTGCAAATATTAAGCCAGAAAATGCTAAAAAAATTGTCCCAAAAAATGGGGTTTATGCAGTTAGAGCGTTAGTTCAAGGTGTTTATTATGGAGGAATGATGAATATTGGAGTTCGACCTACGGTAACTGAAGGGCAAGAAAAAACTATAGAAGTGCATTTGTTTGATTTTAATGATACGATTTATGGAAAAAAAATGTCCATTGATTTCATTGCAAGGCTAAGAGATGAGATGAAATTTTCTGGTGTTCAGGAATTAATTGCACAATTAGAGATTGATAAAAGTGTTGCATTGAATAGCTTGTAAAATTTGAGTTGATTTAAATGGTTGTTTCTGCATAATAGTCATAGATTGTTCACTATTCAATAAGATTTTAATCGAAAAAATGACAATCTGTAGTGGTATTTCTACAATAAGAAACCCCACCGAACTATTCCAATTGGAACTTTCGATGGGGTTTTCTTATTTAACCAACCTAAAAACTAGATTTTAAAACTTTGCAAAATGCGTAAGTAATTTGCGCGTTCAAAAGCAGCAGGTTCTGCTACATTTTGGTAACTCATACTACCTTTCATTTGTTCAACGGACTCATATTCATAATCAATCATCCATTGTTCTAAACCATCTAAAATATTTTGCAATTTATTTGGTCCGTGTTTTAATAAAGTGGAAGCCAACATGGCAACATCAGCGCCGCACAATAACATTTTAATGGCATCTTCTGAAGAATGAACACCAGTTGTTGCAGCTAAACTTGCTTTTACTTGTCCATAAAGAATGGCAATCCAACGCATGGGTAAGCGTTTTTCAAACTCAGAACTAAAATGCAAACTAGGTTCGACTGTTAAATCAGAAAGATTAATATCTGGCTGATAAAAACGATTGAATAAAACCAATGCATCGGCTCCTGCCGCAACCATTCGTACTGCAAAATTTGCAAAGGCACTAAAATAAGGACCAACTTTTACCGAAATTGGAATTCCACAAGCATGACGTACTGTTCGAATATCATTGAGATAATTTTCTTCAACATCTTTGGAACTCATTGCAGGGTCGGTTGCCATGTAATAGATGTTTAATTCTAAGGCATCAGCTCCAGCTTGTTGCATTTTACGCGCATAATCCATCCATCCACCAGCAGAAACGCCATTCAAACTGGCAATAATTGGGATATCGAGAGATGATTTTAATCTATAAATCTGCTCAAGATATTCTTCTGCATGCAAATTTTTATACTCTATTGGCTCTGGAAAGTAATTTAAAGCTTCAGCAAAAGCTTCACTGTGAGTGGCTAAAGTATGATCAAGATTTCTCATTTCTTGAGTAATTTGCTCTTCAAACAAAGAGTACATAACTAAAGCGGATGCTCCGTTATCTTCCAATTGTTTAGCAATATCTAATTTATATGAAAGTGGGGAAGCCGAAGGGACAAGTGGGTTTTTCAGCTTAAGACCCATGTAAGTTGTGCTTAAATCCATAATATCTCCTTAGTTATGCTCTTCCGTTTTTGGTTCGAAAAGTTGAACGGTATTTTCATAAATACGCCAGTGATCTTTTACCTGTTTCTGAGCTTGTTTCATGAGGTCTTTTGCATGAGCAGGGTCAAATTTATGCAACATTGCGTATCGCGTTTCTCTCATTGCGTATTCCTCAAATGGAATAGCTGGGGCTTTCGATTCAAGTTGGAATGGATTTTTGCCTTCCAAAATTAAACTTGGATTATATCTGAATAATGGCCAATAACCACTTTCAACAGCTAATTTTTGTTGAGTCAAACCGTTTTTCATGTCAATTCCATGTGCAATACAATGGCTGTAAGCTATGATTAATGATGGACCGTCATAAGCTTCAGCTTCTTGAATTGCTTTTAAGGTTTGAACATCTTTTGCACCCATTGCTATACGTGCAACATAAACGTTTCCGTACTGAACAGCTTGAAGCGCTAAATCTTTTTTAGCATTAGGTTTACCACCAGCTGCAAATTTTGCAACGGCGCCAAGTGGAGTCGCTTTCGACATTTGTCCACCAGTGTTAGAATACACTTCTGTATCCATAACCAAAATGTTCACATTTCTGCCAGAAGCCATAACGTGATCTAATCCGCCATAACCAATGTCATAAGCCCATCCGTCACCTCCAAAAATCCAAACAGATTTTTTAACAAGGAAATCTGATAGAGCAATGAGTCGTTTTGCATCGTTAGTATTAACACTGCTTAAAATTTCTTTTACTTTAACAACACGTTCGCGTTGAGCAGTTATGCCAACTTCATCGGTTTGAATAGCGTTTAAAACATCAGCAACTAGTTCAGCGCCAAGAAGTTCGGTATGTTTTTTAAGTAGGTTTTCAGCCTGAAGTTTTTTCATATCTACAGCAATTCTGTAACCTAAACCAAACTCAGCATTGTCTTCAAATAAGGAATTGGACCAAGCAGGACCACGTCCGTCTTTATTTTTTGTATAAGGAGTCGTTGGTAAGTTTCCGCCATAAATGGATGAACAACCAGTTGCATTTGCAACAAGCATTCTATCGCCAAATAATTGAGTAACTAATTTGATGTATGGAGTTTCCCCACAACCAGAACAAGCACCAGAAAATTCAAATAAAGGTTGAAGAACTTGTGAACCTTTAATCGTGTCTTTATTCACTAAATTTCTGTCAAATTCAGGAAGATTTAAGAAGAAATCCCAATTTGCTTTTTCTGCAACCAAATGATCATCAATTGGTAGCATATTAATTGCTTTTAGTGAAGTATTCGATTTGTTTTTCGCAGGACAGACTTCAACGCATAATTGGCAACCTGTACAATCTTCAGGAGAAACTTGAACGGTCATCATTGTTCCTGCAGGGAATTCTTTACCACGAGCTTTCATGGCTTTGAATGTATCAGGCGCGTTTGCCATTTCTGATTCATCAAATGCTTTCAAACGAATTACAGCGTGAGGACAAACAAAAGCGCATTTACCGCACTGAATACACACATCAGGATCCAAAATTGGAATTTCGTTTGCGATACAGCGTTTTTCAATTTGTGAAGTTCCCGTTGGGAATGTTCCATCGGCAGGGAAGGCACTTACAGGTAATAAATCACCATTTCCAGCAATAATTTGAGCAGTAACATTTTCAATAAATGCATCAGCAACTCCTGCAATTACAGGTCTCATTTGTATAGAACCTTCAGCACTTGTAGGTAATTCTACTTTTTGCATGGATGCAACAGCTGCATCAACCGCTTCGAAATTTTGTTTCACAACAACATCACCACGTTTGCCATAGGTTTTTTTAATGGCTTTTTTGATGGAAGCAATCGCTTCATCTTGAGGTAAAATTCCAGAAATTGCAAAGAAGCACGTTTGCATTACAGTATTGATTCTGCGTCCCATTCCCGCTTTTTCAGAAACGGTTTCAGCATCAATTACATAAAATTTGATTTTTTTCGCGATCAATTCATCTTGAACAAAACGAGGGATTTTATCCCAAACTTCAGTTGCAGAGAAAGGAGAGTTCAATAAGAAAACGCCACCTTCTTCAACAAATTTGAGCATGTCAGTTCTTTGTAAGAAACCAAACTGATGACAAGCAACAAAATTCGCTTTTTGAATTAAATACGTCGAGTGAATTGGATTGGGACCAAATCTCAAGTGAGACATAGTCGTTGAACCAGACTTTTTGGAGTCATATACAAAATAACCTTGGGCATAAAACTTGGTGCTGTCTCCAATAATTTTGATAGAGTTTTTATTAGCACTAACAGTTCCATCTGATCCTAAACCGAAGAATAATCCACGGAAAACATCTTTAGCTTCATTGTAATCCGCTTCATCATAATGAATACTGCTTCCACTAACATCATCATTAATACCAACTGTAAAATGGTTTTTTGGCTTGGCTGATTTCATATTATCAACTATACCTTTAACCATTGCAGGTGTAAACTCTTTACTTGATAAGCCATAACGACCACAAACTAAAAGAGGAGCGAAATCTTCAGGCAACCATTTATTGACTCTGCCTTCAAAAATAGAAGCAACAACATCTTGATACAAAGGTTCTCCTGTTGCACCAGGTTCTTTGGTTCTGTCAAGAACGGTAACACGTTTTGCTGATGTAGGAATTGCTTTAATAAAATGTTCAATTGAGAAAGGGCGATATAAACGAACTGAAATAATCCCAATTTTATAGCCAATAGAGTTTAACCATTCAACAGCTTCTCGAGCAGTTTCAACTCCTGAACCCATTAAGATTATAACGTCTTCTGATTCTGGATCGCCGTAATAATCGAATAATTTGTATTTACGACCAGTTAATTTCCCGAATTGATTCATATAATCTTGAACGATATCGGGAGTGTTAGTATAGAATGGATTTCCAGCTTCTCTTGCTTGGAAGAACACATCAGGATTTTGAGCTGTACCGCGAATAAAAGGAGAGTCGGATGATAGAGAGCGTAATCTATGTTCGGTAATTAAATCTTCACGAACTAAGGACTCAAGAACAGAGTCTGAAATATCTTCAATTTTTTGAATTTCGTGAGAAGTTCTAAACCCATCAAAGAAATGAATAAAAGGCAAACGAGCTTCTAAAGTTGAGGCGTGAGCGATTGCAGCCAAATCCATTGCTTCTTGCACAGAGTTGGAACACAACATAGCCATTCCTGTGGAACGAGCAGCCATAACATCGCTATGATCGCCGAAAATAGATAAAGCGTGTGTTGCAATTGTACGTGCAGCAACATGTAATACAGTTGGGGTTAATTCACCAGCAATTTTAAATAAATTGGGCAACATGAGTAATAAACCCTGAGATGCGGTAAACGTAGTAGTTAAGGCACCGTTTTGTAAAGCTCCGTGAACGGTTCCGGCAGCGCCGCCTTCACTTTGCATTTCAATAACATGAGGGATTTCGCCCCATATATTTTTAATCTTTGCGTTAGACCAGGTGTCGGCCCATTCTCCCATTGGGGAAGCTGGAGTAATAGGGTAGATGGCAATAACTTCATTCAGTTTATGTGCGACTTTCGCCACTGCTTCATTGGCATCTACTGTTAGATAATGCTTCATGTAATGTTCTCCTATTTAGGATATGTTTGTCTCAATATAAGACAAAGTACTCTGTAATCACAATTAGAAAATGTAAAATTTTTACAAAATGTGCGTTTATCATATTGTAGAAATGATGACTTGCGCAATAAGAAGAGATTGGAGATTAAAGTAAAGTTATGATCTACAAATGAATCCAAACAAAAAATCGATTTGTTCGGTTTACACGCATCCAAATCCAGCGAATACGCAGAATATTCTACCAAAAACTACTTTTTGAATGGATTCATAAATGACATTGCGTTGATCGGCATTCATACCCAACTGTTCAGTATTCTGATAAGTAAGCTCAACAATGCGCCCCTGTTCATCTTCAAGAAGCGCATTCAGGAAATCGATTAAATATTCTTTGTTTACTTCCTCGCCAAAAAGTCTTTTTAAAACACCAAAAAAAAACGTCATCTCGACCAAAGATGAGCCAAGAATTTTGAATCAAAGGAAGAAGTGTGAAGGAATCGAAGTGTGAAGGAATCGATGTGGAGAGATCTTCGATAAAAAAGCGAAAGAAAAAACTGAAGCTCTTTTAAAGAACAGAAAAACAAATCTCTAAACCCATAATCAAATCTCATTCCTTCGCCAGATAAGGCATCTAACTATATATTAACTATATATCCATATATAGATAATATATACTTGATTAATAGTTATTAAGAAGCAAAGAGCCTACAACAAAGAACCTAGAGCGAAGGAGAAGAAGAGAAATAACAAACCTCCAAATAGTCTTACAGCAAATTCGAAATTTCAAAAAAAACGTAAAAACGGTCTCTTTTTAAACTGAGATTTGAAATGAAAACGATCAAAAGACTAATGTGAAGTTCTACATTTTCATTCAACATCAAAAAATATCACCAAGCAAAATAGTTCAATTAAAAAAATTGCTTTACCTAAATCAAAAAAAATATTTTAATCCGAAATCCGAAATCCATCTTGTAAGCCAAACCATTTTTACCTAAATTTTTGATATAAAACTCTTTTTCGTAATGGAATTATTCGTTAAAAACCATGAAGCTATTTTTACTACTAATCACTCTCTTTATGTTTTGCAATTCACTTGCACAAGCCCAATCCCAAATGCGAGTAGTTGGCCAAGGCGAAGTTGCAACAGGTTACATCGTAGCCAATCAAGACAATAATAAAGATGCCAATAATCGCCTAGTTGGTGCATTAATCATCGAAACAGATATTTCTGGGCTAAATTTTGAGGCTGATGCAGTTCGTTTAGATCAAAAACCTGGGCAGTATATTTTGTTTGTAAGTCCGGGACAAAAGAAAGTTCGGGTCTTGAGTTCGAATCATGTTCCTTTGGATATTATTTTGTCAGAATATGGAATACGAATTAAAAGTGGTGAGGCATGGAAAATAAAGATTACGGGAGATAAGAAACTCACAGAAATTCCAGTGAATTTTTTAATAATTCCTGAAGATGCCGTTTTGGAAATTGCAGGGAAAAAGCAGAACGCCCCTTATCGTGCTATCCCATTGAAAGAAGGTAATCTTTCGGTAAAAGTGAGTAAGGCAGGCTTTAAAACACAAACTAGAACAATAGAGATAAGCGCAAAAAAGAATTTATTTGAGTTTACGCTTGAAGAAATTATCCAAGAGCTCCAAAGCGTTACGATTCGAAGTGAACCTAAAGGAGCCGATTTTTTTGTGGATGGAATAAACAAAGGACAAACCGATAAAGGAGTGTTTTTATATCCAAATTCTTATGATGTGAAATGGAGTTTAAGTGGCTATGTTGATGTGCAGCAAACCCTTGAAGTAAAAGAAAATGGCAAGAATGAGTTTAGTGTAAAGTTGGAGAAAAATACAGGTAAACTAAGCTGGTCTGTAAATCCCTCGAATGCTAAACTTCTAATAAACAAAGAAGATTTTACAAATGCTTCCCAAGCGGAACTTGCCCCTGGACGTTATTTAATTGAACTTTCTGCTGATGGCTATGACAGCCAA
>Ga0210012_1000216_pt1 | contig 76447 bp, 57 predicted proteins | sample CryGeymeta201504_FD_183974 | JGI IMG/M metagenome (GOLD analysis project Ga0210012, IMG submission 183974) | Groundwater microbial communities from Crystal Geyser aquifers in Utah, USA - Crystal Geyser metaG 2015-04 (SPAdes) (version 2) | ecosystem: Environmental > Aquatic > Deep subsurface >... | reverse complement strand
GCAATTTAATAAAATATAAGCTGACCGAAATGCTTGGGAAGTATGACTTCCTTTCTTAATTATTGCTGTTAACTCTTCAACTTCGGTTTGGCTAAGTTTAATTGTATAAAGTACCATATTGTTTTTTCTACAAAGATACATTAATAACACGTCATATCATAATTAACATAACACTAGCTTATAATGCAAGTATGGTGGTGAATGGCTCTACTCACTACGGAATTGCTTATAAAAATATAGGTTCAACGGCAACGAATACAGCCCTTAGCTTCAATTATGGTTCCGGGACAGTTAAAAAAGCGGTAGAATTATCCCGAACTGATGTAGATATGTATTCAAATTCCGATGGAAATATTGTTTTTACCTATTGGGTTGATACTGCAACCAACGACTATTTAGAACAAAAAAAAATACTGTATGGGGGTGCCTATAGTGTTCTTGTTCAAACGATTCCCTTAAGCACTATCAATAGATCTTTAGCTCCAGCATCATCTAATTCTTTAGTGCTTGGCACGTTTGCAAGCCCCAATAATGGTTTGTTCAAACTCAATGAAATGCAGCATCCAATAGTTGCAAAAGGTAAAGAGTCAGAAACGAATTATTTTGAAGAATTAGTGGTCATTGCAGAATCAAATAAAATGATTGAAGATGTTAAGTTAAGCTTTATTAAAGGTTTACACATTGGCAAAACCCAAATACGCACGTATGCCATAGAAGACTCCTTAAATGCAATGGCATTATCTGACTGGTTCGAATGGCAAGGAGAACCTTTACACCTTGATTTTCATGCGTATAAAAAAAATCCAATTGCATTTAATTTAATTTAGCCCTTGTCGATTCAAACGGAGTTGTACTACAATCTTGGAAACCCAAAGCAAAAGCTAGCCAAGAACTTTTTGATTTAACGAATACACCTACAAAAAAAGAGTTCACTCCATTAGTTCTAACGAGTAAATCCATTAAAAAAACGTACGAAAAAGTCAGACTTGTAGTAATCCCATTACAAGAGAATCGTAATCTCTATATCATTGGAACTTCGATTGAATCTGTGAAATCTTCACAAAATTCTATTGCATCATTAGAAGAATTACAATCCATCGAAGATGAACTAGACTTCAATTTGATTCAAGCTTACCCTAATCCGTTTAATCCATCAACTTCCCTTCGTTTTAAATTGGAAACCAATTCACAAATTTCTATAAAAGTATATGACAGTTTAGGCCGTTTGGTTTCTGAATTGTTACGTGGCGAGAAACAAGCTGGAGTTCATTCCGTTGTGTTTGATGCTAAAGGTCTAGCAAGTGGTGCGTATTTTATCAGAATGCAATACACCAATGCAAAAGGCGCAGTTCAACTGCAAACTAAAGCGATTACTTTAGTTAAATAACGTTTGTTTTGAGTTCTGTGGAGAGATATTTTTCTTTCCACAGATTTTTTTTTCTAACGGTTTTATTTGGTTTTATTTTGGCATATTTTGAATGATATTTTGATATTTATTTCGTAATAATTTAAATTTATTGAACTATTCTAGATTTCTGATTACCATTTTATTACGTTATGTTATTTTTCTATATTTGTTGAATAGTATTTGTTAGGTTTTGTTCTTTTGGATTGGTTTTAGCTCAACTTCGGTCAAGATAACGACTTTTTTATTTTAGAATTAATATCGAAGGTCTTTCCTCTCCGATTCGTTTTGGTAGGTACTTCGTGATTAATCTTGTGGCTCATCTTCGGTCAAGATGACGACTTTTTTTAATGTTATTTTAAATTGAATTAAAGTATCTTCTTTAACCATTTAATTTGTTTTTTATGACTCTTTCTTCCTTAAAAATCTATTTAGGCTTCTTTTTATTAGCACTATTATCTGTTTCTTGCAATTCTTTCAGCAATGTTAAGAGTCAAAAAAAGGAAACCACTCCTGTTAAATATGGAAATCGGTTTGAGGTTTATTATGGCGCTCAGACAGTTGGTTGGTGCGACTATGTTGTCCGAAAAGTTGAATATAGTTCAACGGATGCCGATTTAGAGGAAAGCTTTGTTGAAGAAATTACGTTTAGAGGGCTTCGTTATAAGTTTAAATTTATCCTGTTTGGTGAATTAGCTGAATTACATATTTTGCGCTATAATTCAAATGGAACTCAATTTAGAGCGAATGATTCCTTTGCTATTGTTTTAAATGGTGACGGTTTGTCCTATAAATTTTTCTCTGATGATGGCGCTGAAGTTATTAGAGAAATGCCGATTAAAGATGAGAATAAAATTGCCGCTGCCAGAGAGTTATTTAGTTTTTGCAATAATTATTTGAATTCCTATCAAAGATTAATAAGAGATAGTAAAAACAGAGACTTGAGGCAAAATAGAATTCAAAGTCTGGGTTTTGAATTATTGCAGTTTGAAAGAATATAAAACTAATTTTGAATTCTTAATTTTAAATTTTGAATTAATGACGGTGCCTGAAATTGGTTTATAGTTTTCGACGATAGACAGAGTTTTATTAAAGCTGAGCAAGATTACCATTCTTTGGCAAAGACTAAAATCCCCCTCCTTTTGCCTAAGTCATTGAGTACGATGACACTAGAACATCAAATGGGGCTTGGGGGATTTCACTTCGCAATTAAATTATCACGCAACCAACTGCATGTATTGCTCATTTCATCTCAATCAACAAATAATAAATTTGTTCCGAAACCCCGTCAAGGTCATGAAGAACTCCCATCTTTTTTAGCATTTTTGGACTGAGGTATATGGGAGTTTTCGGTTCTGGTTTGCGTTACATTTCTCAATTTTGCTAAAATTTTAATTTTGTGGTTATAAGCGGACGCTTATTCTTTTTTTTGAAGCACCAGCGGACACTTGCGCTAGTGTGCTATTGTTGGTTTTTTCTTTCCGAGGCTATGACCAAAAATCCTCCTTTTGCCTAAGTCATTGAATACGATGATACTAGAACATAAAAGGGGGCTTGGGGGCTGAATGCGAATGAGCATTCGGTACTAATAAAACTTTAGACATTGATTTCAATTCTTCATGAAACACTAGTGGAAGTTGGCGCAGAATAGGGTTTTAATTTTATGGTTATAAGCGGACGCTTATTCTTTTTTTTGAAGCACCAAAACTCAAATGGTTTTACTTCTCAAAGCAGAGATGCTGTATTAAAGTGCAGCATTACATCAGCATAAAACTACTAAGCTAAGAAAAAGTTCTTGCCACTTCTTTGCACTACTATATTTTGGAATTCTAATTCTAATAATCTGACTAATAATTCCTGTGTACTCATTCCTGTCTGTTCAGCAATATCATCTATTTGAGAGATATTATTTTCCAAAACACTACAGATTTTCTTCAATTCATCACTTATTGGTAATTCTCTCCAATTCAAAACTGAAATTGAATGCGATTTTTGTAAACTAAGTGGATTTGTACTTATTTCTAATTGAAACTCTTCAGAAATGTCTGTGAAATCTTGTACTAACTTACCGCAGCCTTTTTTTATCAATTCGTTACAACCCGTTCCATTAGGATTGGTGATTGGATGCGGAATGATAAATACATCCCGATTTTGGTCTAATGCTAGATTTGCAGTAATACGACTTCCACCCTTTTCTGAAGTCTCAACTACTAAAACACCTTTGCTTAATCCGCTTACTATTCGATTTCGAACTGGAAAATTTCCTGCATCGGGTTTGGTTTCTGGTAAATATTCAGAAACAACAGCTCCTCCACAATCAACTATTTTTTGAACTAAGCCTGAATTAGAAGATGGATAAATCACATCAATTCCTGAGCCTAAAACAGCAACAGTTTGACTTTGTAAATCGGTACATACTCGGTGCGCAATAGTATCAATCCCATAAGCTAAACCAGAAATTACTGTTAAACCATAAACAACAGCTTGCTTGGTAAACTCGACTGTAACTTTTTTGGCATATTCACTTGGATTTCTTGAACCAACAATAGCTAATCCAGTCGTTGATAATACAGAAACGGATCCACGTATCCAAAGTGTTAAAGGTGGGTCAAAAATTTGACCTAATTGTGATGGATATACATCATCGTTAAAGCCGATAATCTGTGCATCACTCGATTCAGACTTATCTAAAATCCGATCAACTAAATCCCATGAAGAAAAATTCACAATTGATATTGCAATCGTTTGTCCTAATCCACTGAGTTGTTTTAATTCAGAAACGGACTTTTGAAATAACTTCTCAGCCGATCCTGTTTGTTTAATGAATGATCGAATTCTTTGGTTCCCTAAACCTGGTATCAGCTGTAAAGCTAACAGATATTTTGTCTCTAAAGTCATTTCCTATTTTGTGTCTTCAATGGCCTTCCAAAGCATTTCTTTAAGCATATCTATTTGAAAACCAGTAGCGGATGAAACTAATATATGGGGAATATCAATATCGATTTTCTGATCTAGTTCAAATCCTGGTTTCAAGTCCATCTGAGTAATCGCTAGAATGGACGAACGTTCGGCTAATTCCGGGCTGTATTGAAACAATTCGTTTTTAAGAATTCTGTACTCTTCGTTAATATTAGTTGTACTGCTGATGACAAAAAGAAGCACCTTATTACGTTCAATATGGCGTAAAAAGCGTAATCCTAAGCCTTTTCCTTCGTGTGCATCTTCAATAATACCAGGGATATCAGCCATTACAAAACTTCTGTAATCAGGGAATGCAACTACCCCTAAATTTGGTTCCAAAGTTGTAAATGGGTAATCAGCGATTTTGGGTTTCGCCGCAGAAACAACTGAAAGAAGTGTACTTTTTCCTGCATTTGGGAATCCAACTAAGCCAACATCGGCCATTAGTTTCAATTCAATTTCTACGACAATTTCTTGCCCAGGTTCGCCAGGTTGCGAATAGGTTGGTGTTTGATTCGTTGAGTGCGCAAACTCGGCGTTCCCTAGTCCACCTCGCCCTCCAGCTGCAATAATAACAGTTTGACCCTCTTCAGTAATTTCACCTAATAAAAGACGTGTTTCTGCTTCTAAAGCAATAGTTCCTAATGGAACATCTAAAATGGTGTCTCTTCCATCTCTGCCAGAGCGGCGAGAACTTTCACCAACTCCACCATCTTTAGCGTTAATAAATTTCTTATAGCGTAAATCTAAAATGGTGTTCATTTGTCGATTACCCCTTAATACGATATCAGCGCCTTTGCCTCCGTTTCCTCCATCAGGCCCACCACGTGGTACAAATTTTTCTCTTCTGAAGTGGGATGATCCTGGTCCACCAGCTCCAGCTTTACAATAAATTTTAGCGTAATCTGCAAATCTCATGGCGTAAAAATACCCTTATTTGTGGCTCTTATCAAATGTATTTCATGCTATGTAATTCTTAATTTTTGATTTTGAATTTTGACTCAAATTCAGACTTCGTTTTTAAACAAACTACTCTGGTTTTCGAAAATATACGGTCATCCCGAGGCCTGACACGATTCGAAGAACCATGAAGTGCTATCTCGGTTTAATATCTTTTTATGCAACAAGCACTTTTTTTGTGTTGTTAAGTTCTTTGGCTGAGATGCTGGGTCGGAGCCCAGCATGACGAAATAACACCTATTCTATAATATCATATAATAGTGAATAAACTATTGTTTTTATTTATTATATAAAATAAATACTTTAACAAAATTAATACAGTTTACAAAGGTCAAAGTCCGAAAGTTGAGATTTTGAATTGAATATAGTGCCTGAAATTGGATGATAATTGTCTTTAACCTTTGAGAGAATTTCATTCTTTGGCAAACCTTAAAAATTCCCCTTTCGAGACAATATGAAGCGGTTTCACTCGAAAACTCAACCTAAGGGGGCCTTGGGGATTTCACATTTATTTGATTTTTTTGCTTCATTTCGTCGTAAGTTCTTCTTGAGAGTCCCTGCCCTTTAAAATTCTTTCATCTTCGTACGTTAAGTTCTTGGCAAAAGGGGTAGTATTTCGTCCTGTGCTTTGCTCTCATTTCTTTCATAACTACAAAGAGCACTAGAGTAAGCACATCTCATCGTGATTAAGAAAATACTATTTTTAGGCATTATTATGCGGAACCGCTCGAAAAGTATTCCACAAAAACTCAATAATTGTCCATTTTCAATTGTTCACTGTCAATTGTTTAAACTTTTACGCTTGGGCTCACTTTCATCTTTTTTCCATGTATGAGTCCACTCCAAAAAGTCGATTCTTTCGGTTTACACCCATCCAAATCATACAAATTTGACGAATAGTTTGCTAAAAAATACTATTCAGAGTACACTCATGTATTAAATCCAAAACGTGTAATAATGTTTTTAGCCGCTTTAGGCATCTATTTTTAGAAAACTGGCTTGTAATGAAGCACTTACTTTCCTGATTTTTAGCTCAATAGGATTTATTTCAATGAGATAAACTATGTTTGCGGCTAAGCCCGAAATTTGTTCATTCTAGTTTATGCTAATCGATGTGTCATCTATTGTTTTGGAAACCTCCAATAGCCTTAAACTACTAACGGTTAGCACTAGAGTTTCCCAATCATAAGCTTGAGTACCAAGTTCAGTTTCAAGTTCAGGGTTTTGAGTGTTTTTAATTCTGCTGCGCTGTATTCGTGCTTTTATTTGTGGGCAGGCTCGTTTTCCTTCAGTAGTTGTTACTAAGAACTAATTTTAGAACAGGTTAGATAAAGCTGAGGCTAACGTACTACTCAGGGCAAATCGTTCTTAATAGTTCTGCTACTTTGCTGTATTAGGATAACGGACTTTTACGTTCGCTGTGCGAACGTATTGTTTTCCGTTCATTTCGTATTAAATGAGCGAACCGATTTTCCCTTCTATGATAGGTTTCGTTTTTACAATACTCATTCCTTTGGCTCCTTGCTTCGATATTCCTTGCTAGTAACTATATATTGAGTATATATCCAAAAATAGATAACAGATAATATATAGTTAGTATTTATTTACTAACCTTCTATATGCCTAGAAAGATACTGCGACAACGAATGAAGAATACTCGATGGTTAGGTTTGTTATGTTTTGAATACGCCACATTAATAAAAGGCATATCGACCGAAGATGAGCCAATGAAAATGAGTAATTAGATTTAGGGCAATGAAAAATTCGAATTTGAAAGTACAAAATGCCCATAGCGACAGCGTCATCGCTGGTGCTTAATAAAACAGAGTAAGCGTCATCGCTTACATCATTAATAAAATAATGCACAGTTGTTAACTAAACCTAGAGCTTTTGCCTAAGTCTTAGCTTAAATTCGGTTGTCAGCGTGGACGCTGCCGTTTATTTTATTGGCACCAGCGTGAACGCTGTCGCCATAATGGGAGCCAGTTTTGCGGAGCTTTTGCCCTATTTCTTATCAGTTTAAACTTATTGGTTTGGCTAGTGCTGCTTGTAGAAATGGGGAGTCTTTTCTTAGGACTATTTTATTTTTTATGAATTTTTGGGTTGATTCATGGAGAATCAAACAAGTAATTCCATCTCTATTGTATCCTTCAGAAATTAAATCAACTACGAGTTTTCTAAATTCTTTGAAATCTTGATCTACGTTTAGAAAATCAGTTACATAAACTTCAATTATCTTGTTTCTAATAACATCAGGTGGTAAAGTGATTAAAATGTTCATAAAATTTAGATTAGTTGCCGTCAACCGAAGTCTTCAAAGAAGTTACTTTCTGAAGTACTCGAAAATCGTATTCATTGTTACAGCGATTTTCTAAAAGTTGACTTTGTTTCTCTGTTTCGAATCTAAACAAAAAATCTAATATTACATAACGAATTCTAGGGTCTTCATCAGAAAATAATGGCTCAATATCTTGATTAAATACCGATTTGTTGGATTCTATTTTTGCATAATTCACTAAAGCTTGTTCTCTTATTGCAAAAGAGTTCCTATTTGTAATCAATTTTGGGAAAACATAGCGAAGCATAGAGCTATCCGCTTTATTCACTAAAATGGGCATAATTTCGAGACTCAAGGCTTCATTCGTATAGTTTGAAAGCACAAAATCAGATAAAAATAATTGTAGGGTTGAATCAGGCATTATTGATGCAAGTGTTTTCAGAGCAATTGATTTAAACGTACTATCGCTTTTTGTTGATTTAAGCACACTTTGAGCAATTGAAATCATTTGTTCATTTTCAGGAAAGAAAGAAAACGCTTTTAAAGCTGCTGCTTTTATAGCAGGTTCACCTTTATTATACTGATCCATAATCATCATATCCGTTCCGGTAGCGCCTTTGGTCAAACTTGCGTACAATAGAATTAACTCCGAGCGAACTTCAGGCTCTTTTTCAGACTTCAATAAATCATTGATAATTAATTGTAAATCTGGATTTGAGGTATCAGCGATTAATGCTTTTGCCGCATTTAGTCGAGATGAAGCAACTTTCTCATTTCTGAGTTGAGCTAACCAAAAATCCATTGGCTTAGTGAGTTTCACATTCCAAGTTGGTTGAACACTATTTACATAAATGTTAGATAAACTCATTGGCGCTTTAACCATTATTACATCTTTGGGATTTGATATGGCCAATTTTTTAACCGTTCTATTTTTACCATGAATCAAAACTAACTCTAAATCTAAGAGTTCTTCGAGCACATATTTAGTTTCAAGGTATAATTGTAAACTTCCTTTTCCGTCCCAATCCGCTGTAATTCTAACCGTATCTAGATCCATAGCTTTTTCAGGTATAGCGACATTTAAGGAATTGAACACTAATCCTGAATTCACATAAAGCCATTCTTTATAATCACTTGGCAATAAAATGGTACGATTACTTTCCAAGACATCTGATAGAGACTTTTTGTACACATTAAACCATAATTCATTTTCTGCCAATAAAAACTGATTTACAATTTGTGCAAATTCATTCCAATTCGATAAGAATTGTGCTTTCTCGCTAGCGATTAAAGTAAGTTGCTTAGAACTATCTTTCGAAAGAAAATGCGCTAACACCCAAGCTTGCCAATGAAAATCATTGTTGGCGTATTTACGTTGTTCTGCTTGCCGTTTAACACCAAACCATTGCGCAATAATCGTTCTAAATAATTGCATTTCTTTATCAGGCAAAACAGAATACACGAAGCCCATTGTTGCAGCATAGGTTTTATTCTCCCAGTATGTATCAGGTAAAACGATACACGTAAATGCTGAATAGGGATATTCTTGATTAAAAAATACTTCTGTTGATTTAAGCTGAGCATAAGCATTATTCATTAAGGATTGCTTTTCCTCAGTAGAAATACCGTTTTTGGAGTAAAATAATCTGATTTTTTTAATTCCGTACTGAACTTCATCCACTTTGAAATTTCCAAAAGCAAATTTAAAATCAGTAATCGAAATTTTTGATTGAGTTGAGAAGCGAACTGTTTTTCGAGTGTTATCAGCATTCTGATTGTCTGAAATGAGTTTACCAGGAGCAACTACTTCAAATTTTGAAGGTAAATTAAACTCGGTATCAATGTGCATTTGATTTCTTGGATGAATGTAACCAGGCAAATAATGAGCCGTTGCATACGGTTCAGATGAGGTCCAATAGAGTTGATCCGTAGTTTGTACTAGTCCAAACGCTAAATCAGTTTCATAAACAATTTCTAAGGAAGATTCTTTCCCAGATTCTAAATTCCCTATTTCAATAAATAAGGTATCATTATGAAGGGTAAATGGCGTTGAAGCCCCATCTAAACGAATAGAGTTTATTTGAGATTTGAAAGAATGCAAGCTAAGCAAATTTACTTCATTACGTATTTTAGTAAAGGTGTACAGTACTGATCCTTGAATAACATTCGATTCCTCCTTAACGTTCAGTTTTACAATGGCTTTTTCAAAAATAGCATCCATAATTGGATAACTTGGATAATCTTGAACACGTTCTATTTCTGAAGCCGATAAATAGGACGGTTTTATTTCTTCTTCTACTAGATTTGTAAGCATGAAAGAATGTAGAATAATAAAAAGTAGGCTAGCTAACATGGTTTATAAAGACATTAATTTATCTAAGTACATTTGGATATAAGGAAAAAGTTGAGGTGAGCAGGAATAACCGTTTCCGCCATGTATGGTTAATCGACCACGAGTATCTGAAAAAATACCTCCAGCTTCTTCGATTATAGGTAATAAGGCTGCAGCATCCCAAATATTTAAAAGGGGATCGAACATTAAATCAGCTTGTCCTGCTGCTACTTTCATGTGACCGTACGCATCGCCCCAAGTTCTGTGTAATTTACATTGGTCGTGAATGGTTTCAAAAAAGGACCAATACCCTTCTGCTTTTATATGAGATAATTCGGTAGTATAAAAAGTAGCAGAAGTAATTGAAGTACAAGGTCTTACTTTGGTTGGTTTATGATTATAAAATGCGCCTAAACCTTTGGTTGCATAAGCTATTTCGCCCGTTGCAGGTGCAAAAATGACTCCAATAACGGGTACGTTATCAACCAAAATTCCAATTAATGTGGTATATAATGGTACTCCATTAATAAATGATTTTGTTCCATCAATGGGGTCTAAAACCCACGTAATAGCGCTTGATGTTTCTTTTTTTCCAAATTCTTCGCCAATTATGGAATGCTCAGGAAAGAATTCCTCAATTTTATTTCTGATAATCATTTCGGCTTCTCTGTCAGCAATAGTGACTGGAGATGCGTCGCTTTTTTCTATAATTTCAACTGCTTTACCAAAATAATTTAGTGTATGATTACCAGCTAGTTGAGCCCATTCTACGGCTTTGTCTGAAAGTTCTTTAAGGTCAATGTTCATGGTGTGGAAAATACAAAATCCAAGAACAGATTTCTTTTAAATAATTAACAATTAACAATTAACAATTAACAATTAACAATTGATAATTGTTAATTGTCAATTGTCAATTGTACTAAAATGTTCCTTGTTTGTCTTTTAAGTATTTATACAGTAATTCTCTAGCTCTAAAGATGTGGGCTTTTACTGTTCCTAAGGGAATACTCAATATTTCAGAAATTTCTTCATACGTCTTTTCTTCCATGTGTCGCATTTTAATCACATTCTGATATTTAACGGGTAAACTTTGAATAGCCTCTTCAATGATTTTAGATCGTTCTTTATGTTGAACATCCTTATCTGCTGCAAAATTTGAATCGGGTAATTCCATTTGCAATTCCCCATCTTTAGTAGAAATGGGCTGATCAATTGAAAATGTCGGAAGTTTCTTTTTCCTAAGGTGATCGATAGTATGATTCGTTGCAATTCGGTATAACCAAGTACTGAATGCGTATTGCGGATTATACGAGCCTAAGTTTGCAAACGCTTTTACAAAAATCTCTTGAATTAAGTCAGGAATGATTTCTTTATCCCGTATCATTTTAGAGACGAAGTAAAACAATGCCCTATCATATTTACTCATGATTAGCTTGTACACTTTTTCATCGCCAGATAAAGCATGTTGAACCCACTTAGCATCTTGAATAGAACTATCAGATGCTACTCTTTCCTCTTGAGCAGGTTTTTTCTCCTCAATAGTTACATCAGTGTCGGATTTTTGCGAATTTTGTTCAGACATACGTTACCAAAACAGAAAATTTAGATTTTTGAAAATAAGACTTGTTTTAGGATAAACCAAACGATTTAAAAGGTTTTCAATAAAGCTCCATGTCGAATTCCACCAGTTGAAACTAGTATTTCATTCAAATTATAAAAATTCATGAAACTTTTTAAGATAAGAAGACCTGCTAGAATAATGTCAGCTCTACCTTTTAAGACTTCAGGGTACATTTTTTCGAGAGTATCGGAATCCATTATACTCCATTCGTTTATTTTTTGATTTACAAATGATAAACTAAGAGGTAGCCCATTTAATGCTTTAGCATCATATTTTGTAAACCCATGTTCTAAAAAAGCCAAGGTACTAACCGTTCCTGCAACACCGATTCCTACAAATTTATGTTTGATTTCTGAGAATTCGGGCTGAGTTAGAAATTCAGATTGAATATAATCGCATGTTTGCTTTATAGTAGCTTCTGAAATCGGAGTTTCTCTTAAAAATCGTTCGGTATAACGAACACTTCCCATGTCAAATGAATGCCGATTAAGCAGATTTGAACCCTGACCATACGCTAATTCTGTACTTCCTCCTCCAATATCAAGCACACAAACCGCAGATTCTATTTTATTCGGTAAAACGTATAAAGCACCAGCAAAAGTCCATTCAGCTTCATCATTTCCCGATAATAAACGAATGTCAAAACCGAAATCCTGCTTAACTTTTGAAATAAACTCGCTTCTATTTGAAGCATCACGAACAGCAGAAGTGGCTGTTACAATCGGCGGTTCACAATTTGGATACGAAGTTTTTAGAATATTTGAATACTTCTTTAATGCATCTAGTACTCTGTTAACGGATTCATCAGAAAGTGTTTTATTTGAATCTACACCTCTACCTAAACGTGGAATTTCTTGTGCTTCAAAAATGGGTTTGAGTTGTTTTTTTTCTTGTTCTGCAACTAATAACAGAACCGTATTTGTACCAATATCGATTGCTGATCGAAGTCTTTTCTGATTTTCCATTTAAGCATTATTTGTGTGAAACTCAGGTTTACATGCTTTGCAAGGACACCATTCGCGCAGCACTTCCCAACGATACATTCCTGAATTATGCCCATCACTCCAATGAATTTGAATGGCATAATTTCCCATTGGTATAATTTGATTGATATGAACGATTCGTGTTGGTTTTTCAAAAAACACTTTAGGATCGACTGGAATGCTCATTTCTGCATGTCCACCTTTGCAAACAACGCAAGGGCATGCTTTTCGTAATCCAAATAATGGAAATCGTGAAACGTGATTATCTTTCCAAACAATTTCGAGAATGGAATCCGCTTTATGAACGGTTAACAATTTGGGTTGAATAGTTAGCATATAATTTCTTTGGTTTTATGATATATTTTATGTCTAAACTGAATAAAATTTGCTGAAATCTACCTAATTATACGCCTGAATCATGACAAATTCGCAACCTATTACTAAAATTCTGTCTCAGACAGACGTGACTTTTTTCGTCAAAGCGCTTCAAACCTACTATTTTTTTAAGCAAACAACAGAAGAATTCATTTCTTCTGATTTACTTGAGTTATTACAAAGCGGACAAGATTTGGTCTATAGTTTGTTACTAGATTACTTAAAAAAAGAACGTTTTGACATTGCGTATTTACAAGATATTAATGAAGTTATAAAAAATATTTTTTCTAGGACTCGTGATGATGAGTCTCAAAATTCTGTCTTGAGTATTTTACCGAATCAAATTGCTGAGATTGAGTTGCAAGAATTGGTTCCCTTGCAGTTTTCTGATGCTGAATCGGGAGTTTCATTGAATATACTATTTAATAAATCGGCATCTGTTTGTATGTGGAATCAAGAATAAATATGGTGAATTTTAGATTATGTGAGTTTGAGTTTTGATTTACTTTCTTTTATTGGTGTAGATGCGAGGTCTAGACCAAAATGAGGTGGGGAAAAAAGTCATCCTGAACTCGATTCAGGATCTCGGACGAACTCATCTTTCTGCTTTTAGAATACGTTATGTGAAGTAAATTTCTTTCTTCTCTTGGTTGAGATTCTGGGTCGAACCCAGTATAATATGGAATAACATATACTTATCTCATTTTAAGTACCCCAGAAAGAATTTCAAATTCTGCATTTGTAAAACCAATCGGTTCACCGTCGGTTTCAATACCTATGCGCTCTTCTGATTGAATCGTAACTTTTTTAGCACGAAGACTTTTAACTTTTCTATGTTTTAAATGACCACCATAATAAACTTTCGAATTGTTAGTGAGTAATTCAAATCGATTTAGACCCTCTAAAAGAATCACATCAAAGAATGCATCATTTAATTTTGCATGTGGTGCTATTTTCATCCCTCCGCCAAAAAAAATTCCATTCGCTATTGCCAATAAATTAATAGAAAGTTCACCAATTAATTCATCATCAACACTTAGTGTTATTAAATTCGGCTTGTGCTTTAGAATTACACTTATTCCTGCTAATAAAAAAGCAACCGTACCACCCAGTTTTTTTAAATGAGTTGAGTTATTTACTTTTTCAGCAACGTTTACACTTAAGCCTAAACTAGCCACATTATCGAAATAACGTAGCAGTAAATTTCCAGAACTATCTGCACAAATACATTTACCACAATCAATAAATTTAGGTTTTGAATATTCAGCATTTCTTATCAGTCGTTCCATATTATTTTCAATCTGCAAAGATTTTCTGAAATCACCACCCGTACCTGCTGGAATAATGGACAAGGAAACACCAGGGTTTAAAGGTTTATTATTAAAAAGATATCCGTTTACAATTTCGTTAAAGGTTCCATCACCTCCAACCGAAAAAATATGATTGTAACCAGCGTGAATGGCTTCTTTTGTTAAACTTGTTGCATGTCCTGGTTCGGTTGTCTCAAAAATAGAAAACGACTCATATTGTTCTTGAATAAGCGATTTCAAGCGTTGAATTTTCATTCCAGTTTTTCCACCAGCTGATTTTGGATTAATAATAAAAAATGCTTTCAAAAGTAAAACCCATTAGTTGTAAGATGTATCAATGTAATTGAAAACATATCTCAGATGCAAATGATTGGATTCAAAAAAAGATCAACTCTGAAAAGCAGTTTAAAGCAAAAAAAATCGACGAAAGTTGATAATGTGAATGTGTTAAATTTTACAAAATCGAATTTCTTGGTTGGCTTCAAAAAAGCGATTACAATAATTTAATTAATACTTGTATTAATTAGAGTCTGCTTATATTTAAGACAAATTAATACTATTTGTTATGATTATTACATTGGATAAAGCTGTAGAATTGCTCTCTAAGGGAGAATTGGTTGCCATTCCAACAGAAACTGTTTATGGTTTAGCTGCAAGATATACAGATCTTCAGGCCATTATTTCTATTTTTGTAACCAAAGGAAGACCATCAGATAATCCTATTATAGTTCATATTTCGAACCTTGAACAACTTAACTTGTTAACTGACGATATTTCAGATCGACACAAAGCTCTAATTGATGCCTTTTGGCCAGGACCATTGACATTAATTTTCAATAAGTTACCTCATGTTTTCGATCGAATAACTGGGGGATTAAATACTGTTGCTGTAAGAATGCCATCGCACCCAATTGCTCTTCAATTAATTGATAAAATTGGGCCTATTGTAGCACCAAGTGCAAATAAATCAGGAAAGCCTAGTACGACTCGAGTTGAACATGTATTACATGATTATTCTGGTTATATTTCTGTTTTAGACGGTGGTATTTGTGAAATTGGAATTGAATCAACGGTTTTTGATTGTACAAGTGATCAGGTGGGATGTCTCTTAAGACCTGGTAAAATTTCTCAAAATGATTTATCTGATGTTTTAGGTGATTATGAAATCGAAACGCCTAAAAATGGTCATCTTGCTGAAAAACTCAGGAGTCCAGGAATGAAATACACTCATTATGCTCCGAATGCAACTGTTCGATGGATGAATGCTTTTGAATTAGAAGGAGTTTTCCAGAATGATACACGCTATCTCTTTGTTCATGGGAATTTTATTACTGAAAACCCAAAAGGGTATTCAAGCAATTTTGAAGTTTTTACTAAGGAATTATTCGACCAATTCCGCCTCGCTGATGATAATGATGAAAAAGAAATTGCCATTGAGCCATTTTCTGCCGATGCTAATCTTTTAGCACCTGCGCTTTTAAACAGAATTCATAAAGCGATGAAGCACTGATTTTTCAGATTCTGACTATTCTGGCCTATTCTGGCGCTAGCGTTCTCGCTAGTGCCAAAAAATAACGGCAGCGTCCTCGCTGATATACTTATTAAATCTAGTAATTATGCAAAACTTCAATTCTTATTAATTTCTTGTTTCTTATTCTAACCAAGAAATTTTGTTGTAAGCGTAGATGCTTACTCTGCTATTCTGGCGCTAGCGTCCTCGCTATTCTGGCGCAAGCGTCCTCGTTAGTGCCAAAAAATTACGGCAGCGTCCTCGCTGACATCCTTATTAAGACGAGGAATTATGCTTAACACCAACTTTTTATTATTAATTTCTTGTTTCTTATTCTAACCAAGAGATTTTGTTGTAAGCGAGGACGCTTACTCTTTTTTTTAAGCACCAGCGAGGACGCTGTCGCTATGTTCTTTGTTGAAATAAGGCAGAAACAATTTCTTATTTCTCCTTACTCATTAATCATTCCCAAGAAGTAAATCCGGTTTTGGATCTTCAGGCAAAGTGTCTCTTAATAAATTCCAAGGTTCGAACAAATTTACTGGCACTTTTTGAATAAATCTTGAAGGATTTGAAAAATACTCACCAAAACCATTTTCTTTTATAATCGGATAGGTAAATAATAACTGATCTTTTGCCCTAGTTGCTGCAACGTACAATAAACGCAATTCCTCCTCCAAAGCATCTTCTGAATCTACGGAATAGCCTGAAGGAATAATCCCATCAATACATTGAATAATAAAGACGGTATTCCACTCTAAGCCCTTTGCAGAATGAATGGTACTTAGCACTAATGGATTTTCTTCATTTTGTGTTTTTTCTGTATCAATCGCGGTTCCATCAATTGGGTCTAAAGTTAAATCTTCTAATAATTGAGAGATATTTAAAAACGGTTTTGCGATTGTCACAAATGCTTCTAAATCCTTAATGCGTTTTGGAGAATCATCAAATTTCTTCCTACAAATAGGTTCATAATAATTCTTAATTGCTTCTACACAAGCCGAAACATCCATTGATTTTTCTTTAATAAAGGCAAGGAGTTCAGATAATTGACCAACTTTTTGTAAATAATTTTTAGATGGGCTCACTCCATCTCTAGCTCCACGCATCCACATCATAAGTTCCGAAGCAGATTTGGGACCAATGCCTTCAATTAAAGTTAAAATACGACTCCAAGAAATCTCATCACCAGGATTCACCACCACTCTGATATGTGCTAAAACATCTTTAATATGCGCCGCTTCAGAGATTTTTTGACCACCATATTTAACATAAGGAATTCCTTTTCTCGCTAAATCAACCTCTAAATCATAACTATCTCTACTATTTCGGAACAAAACGGCGACATCATGTAATGGTATTCCCTGTTCTCTCAAATGAAGAACATATTGAGCAATAAAATCAGATTGCTCGTTTTCACTTGAGGTTCTTATTAATCCGGGTAGCTCTCCTTCTTCACGCAGAGTGAATAATTTCTTATCATATTTATTCGTTGCTTGAAGCAATAAATTATTCGCTAAGTCCAGTATTTGTTGAGTTGAACGGAAATTTTGCTCAAGCTTAATCACTTCTTTTGCATTAAATTCATCGGGGAAACGCAAAATATTAGCATGATCTGCCCCTCTAAACGCATAAATACTTTGAGCATCGTCTCCCACAGCCATTACATTTCCACTTACAAAAGAGAATAATTTTATTAAATCGGCTTGTAATCGGTTAATATCTTGATACTCATCAATCATTACATACTTGTTTTTCAAGCCAACTTGAGCCTTAATATGTTCTTTTGATTGAAGTAGTTCTTTGGTCAAAACCAATAAATCATCAAAATCGAGCATATTTTGAGATTCTTTATACTCAATAAAATCTAATTTTAGTTTTTCTAAGTCCTCTGCAAAATGTAGAAACTGAGGATAAGAAAGCTGAAGAACAGAACTGATTGGAATTTGTTTATTAAACGCCGCTGAAATAATTGCATATAGTGTTGATTTTTCAGGAAAACGCTGACCTTTATGCTTTTCTTTGTAAAACTGCCGAACATGTTGTAAAACTTCTTGCGTATCAGAAGAATCTAAAATGGTAAAGGTGGGATTTATCCCGATTTCACCGCCATTTTCTCTAAGTATTTGAGCACAATACTGATGAAAAGTTCCACCTCTTACACGTTTACAACGATCATCAAGAACAGTTGAAGCTCTATCTAACATTTCTTTTGCTGCTCTTCGAGTAAATGTGAGCAACAAAATAGATTGGGGATGAACACCATCTTCAATAAGACGAGCTAGGCGATAAATAAGCGTTCTTGTTTTTCCAGTACCAGCACCTGCAATGACCAAATAAGCCCCATTTTGAGCCATAACTGCATTGTATTGTGCCGTATTTAATACCTCAGCATAGTTAATTTTATAATTTTTACTAGTATTTTTACTAGATTCGTTTTTGAGTCTAAAGATTTTCATGGCGGAATTATATGTATAAAATATGTTTTATGAAAATGGTATAATTATTTTCTTTTCATTCTATCTTCACCTATTTTCCGTTACTTTGAGAAATCTACACTATTAGCAATCTGTGATGCTTGAACCTACTATTTTACCACATAATGTCGGTTGGATTGAAGTAATTTGTGGCGGCATGTTCAGCGGTAAAACCGAAGAACTTATTCGTCGTGCGCGTCGTGCTCATATAGCTGGTCAAACCGTTGTTATTGTTAAACCATCTATTGATGTGAGATATAAACAAGATCATGTTGTTTCTCACAATGCAACATCTTTGCCATCAATAATAGCTGAAACTGCCGATCAAATCATTTTATTAACTGGCAATGCAGATGTTGTTTGCATAGACGAAGCTCAATTTTTTGATAATCGTCTTATTGAAGTTGTTACAACGCTAGCAAACGATGGCAAACGAGTAATTTTAGCAGGTTTAGACATGGATTATATGGGACGCCCTTTTGAACCCATGCCGCATTTATTAGCAATTGCAGAATATGTTACAAAATTACACGCAATTTGTGCAGAATCAGGAATGATTGCAAATTTTTCACAACGAATAGTGGACAAAACGGATCGAGTTTTAGTTGGTGAAACTGATTCCTATGAACCAAGAGCAAGACATTGCTTCAGACCACCAGTTGATTCCCGAAAAGGAAGGCCCATCAAACCAATGATTGGTACAATTTCACCAAAAAATGAAGCAAACGAAGAAGAAAGTAAAGATTATGATTGATGTTTTTAGAGGCGGCGTTGGAATTCTTTTTATTGTTGGGCTTGCTTTTGCATTAAGCAATAATAAAAAAGCGATAAATTGGAGACTAGTGGGAACAGGGTTACTCATACAATTCATATTGGCTATTTTCATTTTAAAAGGAAGTGTTTTAGAAAGTTATTTCACACCACTTGGTTGGCCTTCCATCTTTTTTAAATGGATTTCTAGCTTTTTTGTAGTTGTTTTAAATTATACCACAGAAGGATCAAAATTTATATTCGGAAGACTAGCAGAAAGTCCGGGATTGGAAAATAGCCTTGGATTTTTCTTTGCTTTTCAAGTATTGCCAACAATCGTTTTCTTTGCAGCCTTAACAGCCTTACTCTATCATTATGGTATTTTACAAACTGTAGTTCGTTTCATGGCAAAAGGAATGCAAAAAGCATTGGGAACATCAGGTGCAGAATCTTTAAGTGTAATCTCAAATATTTTTGTGGGACAAACCGAAGCGCCTTTAGTTGTAAAACCTTATGTGGAAAAAATGACTCCATCAGAATTAATGGCAGTTATGACAGGTGGAATGGCAACAATTGCAGGTGGTGTAATGGCGGCATACATTCAAATGTTGGGAGATTCTTATGCCGTAGCTCAACAAGTTACCTTAGAAGTTGGAAGACAATTATTTGCTGAACAATTATTAGGAGCAAGTTTAATGGCAGCACCTGCAGCTTTAGTAATTGCTAAAATGTTAATGCCTGAAACTGGAGAACCACTTACTAAAGGAAATGTTAAGCTAAGTGTAGAAAAAAAAGATGCGAATGGAATTGATGCGGCATCCTCTGGCGCTGCTGAAGGCCTTAAACTAGCTTTAAACGTTGGCGCTATGTTATTAGCGTTTATTGCTTTATTAGCCATGTTTAATTCCATGTTAAGTAATGTTGGTTCTTTTGCTGGTTTAGACTCCTTAGGAATCGATTTAACAATTCAAAAATTGTTAGGTTGGATCTTCTCACCTGTAGCTTTTTTAATCGGAATTGATTGGAATGATGCGGTTCAGGTAGGAACTCTATTAGGAACCAAATTAGTACTTACTGAATTTATTGCTTATTTAGACTTATCTACTGCAATTACTAATGGAACATTAAGTCCTAAAACAATTGCAATGGCAACGTTTGCTTTATGTGGATTTGCTAATTTTTCTTCTATTGCTATTCAAATTGGTGGTATTGGAGGAATTGCACCAAACAGAAAATCTGAATTAGCAAAATTTGGATTAAAAGCAGTAATGGCAGGAACACTTGCTAATTTAATGACTGCAACAATAGCAGGAATACTTTATTAAGTAATAAATCTTCAAAAAAGCAGTATTTTTTAAACAATTTTTAAAATCTACTACGTTACACAGATTTTAATTTTAACCTATAAACCAATAACTAATCAACATGCAATCGAACCTGATACGTTCTATTCTTTATATATCTGTTATCTTATTAACCGCCTGTACAACAGGAAATAACGTCGAAAGAGGAAAAGGGTCTAAAATCGGAGAGGTTAACGGAAAACCAATTTATTTTGAAGACGTTTGGAGTGAATTCATGAAATCGAATACTGCTACGCAAGATTCGATAAGTCTCTACAATTTTAAAAGCTTTAGCAATCTCTATTTAGATTACAAATCTAAAATTGCAGCAGCCGAAGTTGCTGGATATTACAATGACTCAAGTATTGTTCAAGAGTTAACAAATTACGAAACACAATACGCTATGCCCTATTGGCTTGAAAAAGACATTGAAAAACGTCTTTTAGACGAAATTGTAGTCCGTAGCAAAGAAGAAATCAAAGTTTCGCATATTCTAATTGAAATCATTCCCAATTCACCTCCATCAGATACGTTAAAAATCTACGATACCTTGTTGGATGCAAAAAAGAAAGCTGAAAATGGTGCCAATTTTGATTCTCTTTCTGCAAAAATATCATCTTATAGAGATGGGCGAAGTATGGGCGGTTCATTAGGATACATGTCTGCGGCTTGGGCTGTTAAACCCTTTGAGGACGTGGCTTACAACACTGCAATTGGTAACATTTCGATGCCATTTAAAACGCAGTTTGGTATGCACATTATATTGGTTCAAGATAGAAGGCCAAAAACAATGGACAGAATGATTTCACATGTTTTTTGGAGATCAGGTGGCAATAAAGTAAAACAAGATTCGATGATTGCAGTTGGTGCTCAATTAAGAACTGCTATTCTTGATGGAAAAATGAGCTGGGATTCAGTAGTAGTAAATTACACTGAAGATGGATTAAGTAAAACGAAAAAGGGTTCAATTGGATGGGTTGAACCAGGAAGATACATGCAAGCATTTAATGATTCTGTATTTGCATTAAAAAAAGTAGGCCATATTACTTTTCCATTTTATAGCGGATATGGTGTTCACTTGTTAAAACTAGACTCCATAAGAACGTATGGAAGCGATGACGAAAAACGAGTGGAGTTATTAAGTAAACTTAAAAACTTACCACGCTACAAAAATAATAAAGAAGCTACCTATGCCCGTTTACGCGAAATTTCGAAGGCAACTAAAAATGATGTAAATGCAAAAAGTTTTTATGCTTTTATTCGAAACGATTCTATTAAAGCTCTAAAAATGCCTGAAGTTAACATTCCAAAATCAATTGCTTCAACTGTATTGTTTAGTATGCGCGGCAAAAATTTTACCTTCGATGACTTCATGAACTATTTGAAGATTAGAAATCCAAAACAAGTTGCTTCCGATTATCGTTATCCAATTCTTGATGAGTATATCAACGAAAAAACAGCTGAATTCTTAGTTCCGATGACTAAAGAACAATTCCCTGAGTTTAGAAAAACAACAGAAGAGTATAAAAATGGCTTAGTAGTTTTTAAAATTTCTGAAGACTCGGTCTGGAATTATGTTAAAACAGATACTACAAACTTGATTGCTTTGTACAATCAAGATCCAAGTCGTTTTTGGTTTGAAAAACGCTACGCCTATTGGAGAATTTCTACACAAAACGATTCCCTATTGATGGCCATACAAACAGACTTAAATAATGGAACTTCTGTTGACTCACTGAAAAAATGGAATAAAAACATCTTTATGCTTAAAGATATTATATCAGATTTAAGTGAGGAACCTTTCTACCGTTTAGAAAAACTTGAAGTTGGAAAAACAACTGATATTTTTGATTACAAAAAAAGAAAAACCTTTCTCTATTTGGAAGAAATTCTAGAACCAAGACAAATGACTTTTAATGAAGCTTTTTATAGAGTTGTTGCAGAATACCAACCTATAAGAGAGAAAAAATGGCTAGAAAGTCTTAGAAATCAATTTAAAGCAGTATCCTTTTCTGCTGAATTAGAGCGCTCATTTAATGAAAAAAAAGCTAGTCTTTAATGCTTTTAGTTTGTTCATTTTAGGTTTCAGCCTGCTTCACTTATGTTGTGAGCAGGCTGAAAAACCACAAAAAGGAACGCCATTAGCAAAAGTTGGTAAGAGTTTTTTATATGAACACGATGTTCTTAGGCGATTACCAGATACATATAATGAAGAGCAAAAGAATAACTTCATTGCTCAATATCGTGATCAATGGGTTCGTAGGGAGTTAATTGCTCAAGAAGCCAAAAGAAGTGGTCTTTCTGAGCAAGAAGAACTGAAATTAAAAATTGAAGATGCTGAAAAAGACGTATTAGCGCAGGCTTACAGAGATTACTTGATTAATCATACAGATAGCGTTCATGTCAGTTTAAATGAAGTTCAAACTTTTTATGAAAATAATAAGTCTCAATTTATTCTTCAGGAAAGACATATTCAATTTAGACACCTAAAAACAGCAGATTTAGAGAGTTCTAAAGCGGCTAAAAGTGATTTAATGAGAGGAGTTTCCTTTGAGAAAGTTGTAGAAAGATATGCACTCGACAAAGCCTCGACACTATCTGAATCGCAAATTTATTATCCCATTCAATTAGCAGCTTCACAATATCCCGAGTTAAACAAATACTTACAGGTTATTGGTAATATGGAAATTTCCATCATACGCTTATTGGATGGGAAATATCATTTTGTTCAAATCACTGATGAAAGACCCGCCGGAACACATCCTGATTTAGACTGGATACTAGATAGAATTAAAGAATGGCTCATTCTTGAGAAAAAACGAAAAATACTTACTACCTTAGAGCGCGAATTATATTTAAAAGCAGAAATAAACAATGAAATTAAACTTTTTGAAATCAATTAATTATCTCTCCAAATGGAGTGCTTGTCGCTCCTTATTTGTCTTTATCATTATCCTATTCGTAGGAAATGAGGTTGCTTTTTCTCAAAGGATGCAAGTCGCAGACCAAATTATTGCTACAGTAAATAGTAAAATTATTCTTAAATCAGATATTGACAGTCTTTCAAGGATGTACATGAAAGAAACTCGTCAGCCTTTTTCAGATAAATTGTGGTACAGCTTACTCAATGCTGAAATTGAAAAATTTATGCTTATTGAACAAGCAAAGATTGACTCTATTGAAGTTACCGACGATGAAGTAGATCGTAAATTGAATCAACGAATTCGAATGATGGTTAGACAAGCTGGAAGTGAAGAAGTGCTGGAAAATTATTTTGGAAAATCTCTAATTGAGTTACGTGCAGAATGGAAACGTCTTTTAAAAGATGATGAGCTAGTAAACAAAGTTCGTATGACAAAAATGAACGGTATTACAATTACACGCCCTGAAGTTTTTACTTTTTACAATGACTTTCCCAAAGATTCTATCCCCACATTGCCAGAAAGAGTGAAATTAGCTCATATTGTAAGAATCCCAAAGCCAAATAAAAATGCAAAAAAACAAGCATTTGATAAAGCTACTGCTATTCGCGATTCCGTACTAAATCAGGGTAAAAGCTTAGAAGAAATGGCAAAATTGTATAGTGATGATACCTCAGCTCCAAATGGAGGAGCACTACCATTAATAGATATTGCTGAACTTGTGCCTGAATATTCGGCGGCGGCGGCGGCTCTTGCCATTGGTGGAATATCACAAGTAGTAGAAACAACTTATGGTTACCATATTATCCGATTAAATAAACGAGTTGGCGATCAAATTGAAACAAATCACGTTTTAATTAAAATAGATTCAGAAAATGTTGATGAAGAAACTGAAATAAATACACTTTCATCAATTCGAGATAGTTTAATGACCAATAAAAAATATGAATTTCCCATATTTGCTCGTAAGTTCTCCGAAGATAAATCAACCTCTGCTTCTGGAGGATTGTTAAAGAATCCACAAACTGGACAGCCTTATCTTGAATTAAATGCAATTGATCCCGCCCTTTATAGAATTGTGTTATTACTTGAACATATAGGTGATATTTCAGAACCAAAGCCATTTACTACAAATCCTCCTGCTTCACAAAAAGCTTATCGAATTGTTCAATTATTAGATAGAGTTGAAGAACATAAAGCAAATCTTGAATTAGACTATGATTTATTCATGAATATTGCTTTACAACAGAAAAAAGAGACTTTTTTTAGAAATTGGATTTCATCCATCAAAAAAGATTTTTATATCGAATACAAAGTTCAAATCCCAAAAGAATATCAATTATAATATGAGCGATTCAGCAAAAGAAAAACGTGCACTTAATTTTGCAACTGATTTTGAAAAGCTAAAATCTGAAATTGGAAAAGTAGTAGTTGGCCAACACGAAGCCGTTCATCTTCTTCTTTTAAGTTTATTTTCACGTGGCCATAGTGTTCTTGTTGGCGTTCCAGGTCTAGCTAAAACCTTATTAGTAAAAACGGTAGCTCAGACCTTAAACTTAAGTTTTAATCGCATCCAGTTTACACCTGATTTAATGCCTGGCGATATAACAGGAACAGAGATTATTGATGAGGATCAAACAGGTCATAAACAATTCAAGTTTATAAAAGGACCTGTTTTTTCAAATCTAGTATTAGCCGATGAAATAAATAGAACACCGCCCAAGACTCAAGCCGCTTTATTAGAAGCCATGCAGGAACATAGAGTTACAGTAGCAGGGAAATCTTATGATTTGCCCAATCCCTTTTTTGTTTTAGCAACACAAAACCCAATTGAACAAGAAGGGACTTATCCCCTTCCTGAAGCTCAACTTGATCGTTTTATGTTTAACCTATGGCTTGATTATCCAAGTTTTGAAGACGAATTAGAAATTGTTAAACGTACTACGAGTCCAACGCAAACGAATGTTTATGCAAGCCTAAAAGCTGATGATATAATTAATGCTCAGTCTTTAATAAAAGAAGTTTCTGTTCCAGATTCAGTTACAAGATATGTTGTTTCTTTAGTTGGGAAAACCAGAACAAAATCAGATTTATCGACCAAAGAAGTAAACAAATATGTTTCTTGGGGTGCAGGGCCAAGAGCTTCTCAAAATTTAATTATTGGTGGAAAAGCACTCGCTTTAAGTGAAGGTCGCTTTTTTGTGACCGAAGACGATATTAAACGATTAGCTGTTCCTGTTTTACGCCATCGAATTGTTATAAACTACACTGCAGAAGCCGAAGGAATTTCAACAGTTGAGATCATAAATGGATTACTTTAAATAATGATTAGTTCAATTCTTATTCTTATAGCTGGCTTAGCCCTATTAACCTTGGGAGCAAAATGGCTTGTTGAAAGCTCCTCAGCTTTGGCAATCGGATTTGGAATCAGACCTATAATTGTTGGCATGACTGTGATTGCATTTGGAACTTCGATGCCTGAATTTGTTTTCAATTTAGCTGCCACTTTAAAAGGCTCCAATGATTTAGGCTTAGGGAATATAGTTGGCTCTAACATTGCTAATATTGGCTTAGTTCTTGGAATTAGTGCACTTATTCAACCCATAAAAATTGATAAAAAACTTATTAAGGTTGAATATCCTTTTGTTTTTGGAACCTCTGCTCTTTTCTACCTTTTAGCATTAGATGGTGAAATTGGATTGTTTGATGGAATTGTACTTAGCTTAATTTTCATTGTCTTTTTATGGTATATGTTTAAGAATAGCGCTGTTGTTCAGGGAGATTTACTAACTGATATTCAAAAGGATGTTGACAAATCTCAAACACCTAAAAATATTGGATTTACCATTTTAGGTTTAGTTCTGCTTATTTCTGGCGCTAGACTAATGGTTGAATCTGCCGTTGATATTGCAAGAGCATTAGAAATTCCAGAACTCATTATTGGCTTAACTATAATTGCAATTGGAACGTCTCTACCTGAATTAGCTGCATCTGTTGTTTCGACTATAAAACAAGAAGGTGATATTTCTTTAGGGAATGTGTTGGGAAGTAATATATTTAATATTTTATTTGTAATTGGAATTCTTTCGCTTTTTATGCCAACGCTTTCAGAGGGAAACACAACCTTAATCTTGCATTTTCCTGCGATGTTAATTATGACCTCACTTCTTTACCCACTCTTGTTATTAAAAACTCATATCAGTCGTTTGGATGGTTTTTTGTTTTTAGTTCTTTATGTGACTTACATGGTTTTGTGTTATACAATAGGTTAAATTGGGAGTTTAAACATGTTGAATTCATTTGAATTTCAGTTTAATCCTATTCTTTCACCTTGGATTCTACTTCTATTTTTCCTTGCAGGAGTTGTTCTGATTTTCAGAATGTATAAAAATGAAAAATTGAATTCCGGAATGAGATGGTTTTTGCAAAGCATTCGTCTGTTAAGCTTATCCATTCTTTTTTTTCTACTTCTGCAACCATTGTTTATTAGCCATGAACAGATCGATGATTTACCAAAAATTGCTATTCTGCTTGATAATTCGGAAAGTACGACCATTAAAAATGGTCGATATAATGGTAAAGAATCTTACCAAACAATTTTAAAAAAACTACAATCTTGGGATACAACTAAAGTAAAAACAAAACTGATTGAGTTTGGGATTTATCAAAATGAAACGCGCATAATCGATTCATTACAATTCAATCAAAAAGAAACTGATTTGTTTGCGGTTATTGAATCCATTTTAGAAAATGAGGATGATTATGATGCTGCACTTTTAGTTACGGATGGGAATTATACCATAAACCGCGATCCAATTTTTGTAGCAGGTGACTCTCCTTTTCCAATTAATAGCATCGCTTTAGGTGATACTATTCAAGTTAAAGATTTTGTATTGAAATCGGTAAATCCTCCTGCACTAGCATATAGTGGCTCTCCATTTACTCTTCCATTTAGAATCATGCGTACGGATTTTAATGGAAATCAAACGGTCTCCTTAAGCCTTTATAAAAACAATACCATTATTCAACGAAAAAAAGTTCGATTTAAAGCGGGTCAAACCAATTTAAATGATTCCCTGAGTATTATTTCACATGAAATGGGTTTAAACCGATGGAAATTAGAATTAGAGAAAAATACACATGAATTTACTACTCAGAACAATTCCATCAGTTTTACAACAAGAATTATTGATAATAAAACTATAATTGCCCATTTAAGTTTTGGAGTTCACCCAGATGTTAAAGCATTACGCTCTATTTTAGCCCAAACAAAGAATACAGAATTAATTATCGGGAACTGGATTTCTGGAAATTCATTTATAGAACCTATTTCGGATACCATTGTTGACCGTGTTCAATTATTTATTTTACATGGATTTCCTAATCCCAAAATGCCAATAAGTTTAGTGAACAACGTCTTAAATTGGACATCACAAAAATCAACCATTTGGCTAACGCTTCCTACACAAGGAACCTTACCTTCAGATTCACAAAATAATAATTCAACACCTACTATCTTGAACAATCAAATTCCCTTTACTAATTCGGAGTTACATGTTAATGAGGCGGAAAAGAATCATCCAATTTTAGATTTACCTGAATTAAATAGAAGTGGAATTACTATAAAAGGTAAACAGCGCTCTGCTCAGACAAACCTCAAAGCAAAAACACTTTTATCCCTTTCATATAGAGGTGTAGATTTAGCGCAACCCGCTTTAGTAACACTTCAAAATCATACGAAACGTTACACACAATTCACCTTTTTTGATTGGTTTAAAACGTATTTGAATGGTGGCAAAGAAAAAGAGTTTATTGAACAACTTATAAAAAATACAGTTGAATGGACTAGTGCCTCACCTGTTCAAAAACAATTAGAACTTATAGTGCCTGATCGTGAATTGAAAGAAAATGAGACCTTTACACTCACAGCTCGCTTGAAAAACGAAAGTTTATTACCTATTCAGGATGCAACAATTCGTATAAAAATGAAACAAAATAACTCTCAAATTGATGGCTTTGTATTGAATTCAGCTGGTGATGGAACCTATTCAAAAACGATTGGGCCAATCGCTGAAGGTTTGTTTACTATCGAAGCCGAAGCATTTCTTGGAGATACAAAAATTGATGTCGATAAAGCTACATTCAGTGTGTCGGCAATCAGTAATGAATTTCGAGTAATTGAACGGAATCAACAGTTGTTAACCAATATAGCCATTGCAACAAATGGAAAAACAGTTGACTTTTCCCAAGCTGATGAAATGATAGACCAACTTATAAAAGATGTATCTATTAAAGGAAAAGTTACCACGATTGAAAAAGAAACCGCTCTTATTGATTATTATGAATGGCTAATTTTACTCACATTTCTGTTAACACTTGAATGGGGAATTCAAAAAAAACTAGCCCTAAGCTAATTTTGTGGATTCCTTAAACAACTCCGCCATTCTAATAAACTCTTCCGTTGTAAGTTCTTCTGCCCTTTTATCTTTCCATTCCTCAAACACTTCAAGGTTTAAACCCAAAATTTTAAGAGCATTGCTGAGTTTTTTTCTACGTTGATTAAAAGCTGTTCTTACTAAAAGTTTAAACTCTGTAATAATTTCAGCATGTTGATGTTGATGCATCATAAAAGAAACAACAGCTGAATCGACATTAGGTTGTGGATAAAAAACTTGTCTTGGAACTTTAAAAAGAATAGTAGCCGTACTAAAGAATTCTGTTTGTATGGTTAGAATTCCATATTCCTTCGTTCTTTTTTGAGCTGTTAAGCGTTGAGCCACTTCCAGCTGCATCATAATCACTGATTGATGAATACAAGCAGCCTGATCAAATAAATGAAATAAAATAGGTGAAGTGATATAATAAGGAATATTCCCAATTACAAAAATACGTTGCTTTTCACTAGTTCTATAATCAGCAAAATTAACATCCAATACGGATTTTTCAATTAATTGAATATCAGGATAAGCCACATTGAGCAAATCTACTGCACGAGAATCTAATTCAATAGCTTTATAATTTGGATACGTTCTGAATAAAAATTGAGTTAGCGCACCTGTTCCTGGACCAATTTCAAGAACCAAATCATCTGGACCAGCTAAAAGCGATTGTACAATCTTTTGAGCAATGTTCTTATCCTGTAAAAAATTCTGACCTAATGATTTTTTTGGTTGAATTGACATTTCGGCAATAGTTCCTTTTCTAAAATTCCTTTACATTGTAGAATTCTACAAATATGATGAGACATGGAAATTATTAATCCCTCAAATATAGCGATAGATTTTGGCTTAAAGACGTTGGAAAAACGTTTTGCGAAAACAAAAACGAATCACTCCTTAAAAATTGGTATTCCTAAAGAGTATGCCATAAATGAACATCGAGTTAGCATAACACCAAGTGGAGCTACTATTTTAGTTGCAAATGGTCATGAGGTACTAGTTGAACACGGTGCAGGAATTTTCGCTAATTTTACTGATCAAGATTACGCAGATGCGGGTGCAAAATTAATCTATTCTACGAAAGAACTTTACGAGAAATCTGAACTCATTGCAAAAGTTGCGCCTCCAGATAGTAACGAGACCTCTTATCTTCAAAAAAATCAAATGCTTTTATCGGCTTTACATTTAGGTAGCCAAAAAGAAGATTTTTTTGATCATTTAATTAAGAATCAAATTACGGGAGTCGGATTTGAGTTTATTGAAGACGAAAATCATTCGTTTCCGATTGTTAGAATGATGCATGAGATAACAGGTTCATTATCTGTACAAATTGCTGCACATTATTTAGAGACGAAGCAAAATGGACAAGGAATTTTATTAGGAGGTGTTTCAGGTATACCACCTGCAGTAGTTGTAATTTTAGGCGCTGGCATAATTGCAGAATATGCAGCTAGAACCGCTTTGGGCTATGGCGCTCAAGTTTTTATACTTGATAATGATTTGAGTCAACTCAGACACATGGAAAACACATTAGATCGAAGAGTCATAACCGCAATGGCAAATCCACAATACATCATAACTGCTTTAAAGCATGCTGATGTTGTAATTGGTGCGGTTATGGACGAGGGAAAAAGAGCGCCTTGTTGGGTTACCGAAGATATGGTAGCTCAAATGAAAGCAGGAAGTGTTTTAGTGGATACCGTAATTGATCAAGGTGGTTGTGTGGAAACTTCCAAAGCTACTAGCATTCATTATCCTACATTCACAAAATACGATATTATACATTATTGTGTGCCAAACATCCCCTCAACTGTGGCAAGAACGGCTACTACAGCCTTAAGTAATGTTCTGGTACCTTTTATTCTCGATATTGGCGACAAAGGGGGAATTGAAGCAGCTTTATGGACAAATATCTCCCTAAGAAATGGCACGTATGCCTACCGAAAACATTTAACCAAAAAATCATTATCTGAGCAATTTAATCGTCCTTACCGAGAAATTGACATGTTAATTGCAAGTGCTTTTTAAACTGAAATAAAATAATGGATATACTTCCAATCGATTATAGTTTACTAGAACAACTTCCTGTAGGGATATTTATTACAGATACTGATTTAAACATCGTTTTTTGGAATAAAAAATTAGAAATCTGGACACGTTTGCGAACGAACGAAGTACTTCGAAAAAAAATAACCTATTTCTATCCACATTTAACCCAAAAAAATTATCATTCACGGATTCAAGACGTTATAAATGGCGGTCCTGCAGTTATTTTTTCCAGTCAACTTCACCCCTATTTTATTCCATCAAAACTTCCTGATGGTAGCTTTCGAGTTCAACATACAACCCTTACTCGAAACTCAGGAACAGACACGAATTACTATTTAGTATTTACGATACAAGATATTACAGATACTCATCGACATCTTGAAAAAATTAAAGATTTACGGAAAAAAGCCTTAGTTGAAATTCAACAAAGAGAATCGATTCAATTAGAATTGCATGAAAGCCGAGAAATGCTGGCTTCCATCAATCGAAATATATCAGAAGGTATTTTCAGAATGAGCCCAAGTCTTGGAATTACTTACGCTAATAACGCACTAGTTTCCATTTTGGGTTATTCGAACGTTGATGAATTAATTGGTATAAATCCTTTAAGTACACATGTTTTATCTTCAAACAGAGACAGTATATTAGAACAATTAATAAATGGAGAGCGATTTATCTATGAAGAAATTCGATTAAAACGTAACGACAACACCATTTTCTGGGGACAATTAAGCATCACTTCTACGTTCAATCAAGACTCGAAACAATTTTATGCCGATTGTTTAATATCTGATATAACATCACAAAAAATACAACTTCAGCGTATTCAAGAAAGCGAGGAACAATACAGAAATTTATTTCAAAATTCAATGGTTGGTATGTATCGTTTAAGTATTAAAGACGGTACTATTTTAACGGTAAATAAAAAAGGCTTAGAGATTTTTGGGTTCTCTACGCTTGAACAAATACATCAACATAATTTATATCGAGTCGAAGCTGATTGGACAAAACTGAGAATGATACTTCAGCGTAAAAAGATATTAGATGAGTTAGAAGTTCAATTACGAAAAAGAGATGGAACGTTATTTTGGGTTTCTATTTCCGCCAAATTGAATGTAAAAGAAGGTTACATTGAAGGTGTTGTTCTCGATATTGAAGAACGGAAGCAAGCAGAAATTTTACAAGCAGCCTTGTACAGAATTGCAGATCGTTCCAATTCCTCGAATGACCTAAAACAGTTTTTTGCAGAAATCCATCTCATTGTAAATGAGTTAATGGATGCATCCAATTTCTATATTGCTGAATATGACGGATCAAAAGATCTAATAATCTTCACTTATTTAGTAGATGAAGTTGATAAAATCGCTTTACCTAAAAAGCCATCAAACGGAGTTACTGAATATATTATGAAAACTGGTGAGCCCATTTTATTAAAACGTAAAAATATTCTTGAAATGGCTGAGGCAGGTTTAATCGATATTGTTGGAGAACTTTCTGAACAATTTATTGGTGTTCCTCTTCGCTCTGCATCAAAAACTATTGGCGCTCTTTGTGTTCAATCCTATGATAATAACGATGCGTACACAGATCGAGATGTTGAAGTCTTAACATTTGTTGCCCAGCATGTTACAACAGCTTTAGAACGCCGTAGATATGAAGACAGTTTGCTTGATGCAAAAAACATGGCGGAAGCAGCTAGCAAGTCAAAATCATTGTTTCTAGCCAATATGTCTCATGAACTAAGAACTCCTTTAAACTCAATTATAGGATTTACAAGAAGAGTAATTAAACGCTTAGAAATTGCAGCAGATAAACCCGGAATTCAAGCTTTAGAAACAGTTCATCGTAATGCGTTAAATTTATTAAAATTAATTAATGATGTATTAGATATTTCAAAAGTTGAAGCAGGTAAATTATCCTATTCTTATAAAGTTGTGAGTTTGAATGAGCTAATTTCAGACATAATAAATGATTTAGAGCCATTAGCCACTCAAAAAGCCATTCAACTCCGTTTTATTCAGAATGAAACCCATTTTGGTAAAACTGATCCATTTCGTTTGAGACAAATTTTGCTAAATATTATTAGTAATGGAATAAAATTTACTGATATAGGAACGGTTGTGGTTTCAATAGAAATGGTACCCTTTAGCGGGCAGAACTATGTTAAAATAAGCGTTGTTGATACTGGAATTGGGATTGATAAAGAAAAAATTCATCTTATTTTCGAGCTTTTCGAACAAGTTGATCGTGATAAAGATAGAGCTCGAGGTGGCACAGGTCTAGGCTTGGCCATTTCTAAAAAAATGATAAATGACATGGGTGGTGAAATTGAAGTCTATTCTGAATTTGGAGTGGGTAGTACGTTTAATGTTTACATTCCTACTCAAAACACCATATCAAAACCTTTACATACAGAACAAATGGTCTAGAATACCTATTATGAGTTTACTTTCAGACAATTCTTTATTTCGAGTGCTTATTGTTGATGATTTAGACGACAATAGAACCTTACTTCGCTTAGACCTTGAAGACGAATTACCAGGCATTTACATAGACGAGGCAAACAATGGCTTGAATGCATTAAAAATGCTTCAACATAATACCTATACACTTGTATTATGTGATTTAATGATGCCTGATATTGATGGGTTTGAAGTCTATAAAAGAGCTAAAGAAATTCCAAATAACTATAATTTGCCATTTATATTTATCTCTGCAAATCAAGATCATAATATGGCTGTTAAGGGCTTAGAATTAGGTGCTTTTGACTTTTTAAAAAAGCCTTATGATATAACTGAACTCATTCTAAAATCGAGGAATTTATGTCGTTTAAAATTATTTTATGATAAACAGGTTCATCTTTTATCAGAGTTAGAAGAAACGAATATAAAACTTGAAGAATCTAATGCTCAGAAAGATGAAGTACTAAGAATCGTTTCTCATGACATGAGAAATCCACTTGGTAATATGATTGGCCTAGCTCAAATTCTTTATGATGAACCTGAACAAATTCCCGAAGATATTCAAAGTATTTCTGAGATAATTATTCGTAGTGGTGAAAACCTGTTAACGATAGTAAACACTTTACTCGATGCCGCACAGTTAGAATCTGGAAAGATACAACTCAATTTAACAAAAACTGATTTAATTAAAATAATTCACGAAGAAGTTGAGCAATTCTACTACTCCGCTAAACAAAAACAAATTGATTTATCCTTTGTTTGTGATTTACAACATGCGATTATTACCATCGATGAGCCGAAAATTAGGCAATCTATAGCTAATTTAATATCAAATGCCATTAAATTTACATCCATAGATGGTCTAGTTACCATTGTATTAACTTATGAGGACTCTAATTATAGCATAAAAGTTGTTGATGATGGAATCGGAATTGCCGAAAAAAGCCTTCCTTTTATTTTTGATAAATTTAGTTCGATTCAAAGAAGTGGGACGAAAAATGAACGGGGAACTGGTCTTGGCTTATCTATTGTAAAAGCCTTTATAAATCTGCATAAAGGCAAAATTGAGGTAGAATCAAGTGTAAATTCAGGAACTTGTTTTCGAATTTTATTACCAGATAATTCCAGTAATTTGAACTAATAGAGCTAGTACAATTAAGCTTAATCTTACGCTCGTTTTTGTCATAAAATTCACAAACAAAAAACCATACGTTAATCGGTTTTGTGTAAGCCATTCGTAATATAAATGTCGATGTAAACTGCCAATTGCTACAGAAACATGACCATGTAAAATAGTCAGACTAAATCCAAGCGCAAATAAAATTGAGCCGATATAGTTAAAAAACAAGTTAGAAGAAGCCATTAGTCCTAAGCGATAAAATGGCCACGAAAAGAAAAACATTAACAAAGGTGTTAAACACCAATTTATTATAGAGATTCTTTTATAGTTTTGATCGGTTAATTCATTTTTTCTATTTTGATTCATCTAAAAATCAATCTGAAATATCACTTAATTTTTCAGTTAAGGTAATGATATAACGATAATTATTTTCACTCATTGCTTCTTTCAACAAAGTTTTGACAACCGATTTATTATCCATAGTTTGCAATAATGACTGTAATTTTTCTTGATCTAAAAGTTCTAAAGCTTCTATCATTTCGAATCTAAACTCCTTAGTATAGGAGTAAATTTCGCTCCAATTGGTATCATGTTCATTTTTAATAGTAAGATTTTCCTCCTCTTCTGATAAAACATTGTATTCAACTGGAATAAATTTAGCGATTATTTTTAAAAGCAAATCAAGGTTTACTGGCTTTAGGATAAACTCATTAAATCCATAATGAATTAAATCTGTTCGTGTTTCTGCAAAAATACTGGCAGTTATGGCAATAACTGGAATGGAGACATACTCTTTTATTTTTCTAACTTCAGCTAAAAACTCCTTTCCATCCATTTCAGGCATAATAATATCACTTAAAATCAAATCAGGTTTAGTAATTGTTAAATCGTTAAGGGCAGGTTTTGCTCTATTATAATCATAGCATACAAATCCTATTTGTCGAAGAAACTCAGTGAGTATGGCTCTATTCTCGTCAATATCATCTAAAATAAATAAAATTGGAGGTTTGTCGGTTTCTTTTAAACTAATGACTTTATCTTTATGAAAACTTTCAAATTGATGTTCATCTTGTTTAATTGCGGTAAGTGGTAAAATTATCTTAAAACTAGACCCTTTTCCCAATTCTGAATAAACGGTAATTTTGCCACCCATTATTTGAGCAATCTTCATTGAAATAGTAAGTCCAAGCCCAGTTCCTTTAGAGAAGTTTTCTGTTTGAACTTGATGAAAAGCATCGAATATTTTTTCTAATTGCTCAGGTGGTATTCCAGGTCCAGTATCTCTTACTTCAAAAACAAGAATGTTTTCTTCTTCAACTTTTGCGAATACAGATACACCCCCTTTCTCGGTGTATTTTAAAGCATTTCCAATTAAATTGATAAGAATCTGACGTAACTTATTAAAGTCTTGGTCTATATATTCAGGTAAATCGGGTGATTTATCGAAACTAAGTGAGAGATTATTATTTCTAGCTTGAAGCAACATCATATTTTCAAGATCATATAAAAAATCTGGTAAGGAAGAAATTGTCGTATTAACTTCCATTCTACCAGCTTCAATTTTTGATAAATCAAGAATATCGTTAATCATTGATAATAAATGCTCCCCGCTGTTATGCATTATGGAAACATAATCACGATATTTTTGTGGCAAATCACTAGCATTTTCTAAAATTTGTGCAAAACCCAAAATAGCATTTAAAGGAGTTCTCAATTCGTGCGACATGGAAGCTAAAAAACGTGATTTAGCTAAGTTTGCCGTCTCTGCCTCAAGTTTAGATTGCAATAACTCTTCTTCAGTTTTTTTACGATTTGAAATATCATGACCAACCAAAACGTATTGACTATTTTGATTCAGCTTTGAATCAACATAAGAAATAGTGATTAAAAATGTTTTTGTTTTATTCTCTTTAGTAATTAACTGAATTTCTGCAGTTCTAATTGTATTTTGATTAAAAACAGAGTGCATAAATTCCTGAAACTCTGAAAAAGAATTTTCTGAAATTAATTTACCTATATAGGTTCCCACCAATTCTGAAGGTTTATAACCTAATATTTGATTAAATGATGGACTTGCATAAAGGGCTTTTGCTTTATTATCGCAAACTGCAATTAAATCACCTGCGTTTTCACTTATTAATCGAAAGAGTTCATCTCTTTTATATAATTCTTCTGTTCTCTTTTTTACCTCAGACTCTAAAAAACTGTTTTGTTTTCGTAATCTTTCTGAATTTAATCTAATACCAGCATAAATTATTAATGTTATAAAACCAAAAATAGAAATCCTAAAAGAAGCGGTATCCCAAAATGCTGGTAAAACAATAAATGTAAGTTGAGCAGGCTCTGTACTAACTAAGCCCGAAGTTGTGACCCCTTTTACCTCAAACGTATAAGTTCCACTTTTTAAATTTGTGTATTGAACTCGCTGCAAATAACTACGATTCCAATCTTGTTCAAAACCAATTAAACGATAATCATACTGTAATTGGTCTGGATTTGAGAAATGAGGTGCTGTAAAAACTATCGTAATAAAATTATCGTCACTTGTTAGAACGGAATCGGTTGTCAAATCTCTTTCTACACCCCATATACTTGTTTTTTCTATATATATAGGAGGAGGAACTTCGTTAGAAATTTCATGATCTAAATCAATTTCAGTTAGACCTTTTACCGTACCAATGTACATTTTATTCTTTTTGAAGAAACCGGTTTTAGGATTTGTTTCATTAGAAATTAAGCCATTTTGTGTGCTATAATTTTTAAGACCCTTAGGTGAAAAGCGACTCACACCCTTTTTAGTTCCAACCCAAACCGATCCATAATCATCTTCACAAATAAATGAGATTAAGTTACTCATTAGATAATTAGACATTGAATAATGAATTATGGTGTCCTTTTTTAAAATAGATAAACCTGATTTGTAAGTCCCAATCCACATTTCATTATTTTTATCTTCAATAATTGTTGAAACTCGATTATTTATTAATCCATTTTCTAAGGTTCGTTTTCCTATTATTCTATTATTTTTAATTATTGAAATACCCGCATCAGATCCAAGCCAAACCTCATCATTTCTCCGAACTGTTATGGCAAAAACACTATCGTTTAGTAATCCATTTTCACGATTGAACCAATTTATTTTTTCAGTTTTTGGATTAAGTCTAGCTGCACCAGTTCCAAAAGTTCCAATCCAAACATCACCAGAATTATCAATTTTGATGGCGCGAATTGAAATCCATTGATTTGTTCTTATAAAATAGTTGTGAATTACTTTCCCATTTTTAATCTTAATTAAACCGTTATCTGTTCCAACCCAAACTTCACCTTTTTCGCCAGCAAGTGAAAATATTCTATTCGAATTCAATTTTTTATTCTCTGTTGAATATAATTTTTTTTCGCCTTTTCTATCAATTGAAACTAGACCTTTATTATTCGTTCCTATCCATTTGGTTTCTTCATCATCTACATAAACTGCTGTTACATTATTTTCAGGGAGTCCTGATTGCTTTCCATATAATAAAATATTCGTGTATTTAAGTTTAAAAGCACCTCCTCCCCATGTTCCAATCCAAATATTAGATTCTGTATCTTTTAAAACAGACTGAATACTTGTATTGCTTAATCCTTGTTCTTCTTCAATTATGCTAATCTTATTTTCGGTAACTCTTACTAAACCACGACCATCTGTTGCAACAAAAACCGTATTCGTTAAGGTGTCCTCAAACATTTGATTTACTTTAACATTTGGAAATCCTTGATCTCTAGAAATTGTTTTTAAATGACCATATTTCAAAATTGAAATGCCCCCACCATATCCTGAAATCCAAATCTCTTTATTGTTAACTGATAAAACTGAACGAATACTATTTGATAATAGCCCCTCTTTTACAGTTAAACTTCGACTTACCTTAAATGAATCATTCATGCTTATTAAGCTTAACCCCCCTTCTGTACCTGCATAAAGTGTATCGTTTAAAATGGCCATTGAAAACACTCTTGGATGAATGAGACCATCTCTTTTATTGATATGTGCAATTTGAACGGTGTCTTTTAAAATATAAATTCCATTTTCAATTGTTCCTAAGATTAATAAATCTTTATAGCTCAATAGAGATCGAACTGCTTTTCCAGCAAACGGTAAATAGGTAGATACTTTTTTTTCAGCATGTGTGTAAAAACTAAGACCTCGATCCGTTGCAATCCAAATACGATTTGAATTGTCTTGAGCAATACTACGAGCCATGTTATCAATAAGCCCATCTTGAATAGAATAAGTTGTAAATCGTTTTCCATCAAATATTCCAACACCATCTTGGGTAGCAAACCAAATGTACCCTTTAGTATCTTGATACATGTCGTAAACAACTGATTGAGGAAGTCCCTCATTTATTGAAACAGTCGAGATAGGGTATCTCTGCGCTTGCATAGATTCTACACTAATTAAACTTACCAATAATAAAAGTAAAACCCGCATGTTTTGCATATAAAATTTTTAACGACGTAATATGTTAATCAAACCTGAAATAAAAGTGAAGTTAATGTTAAATCAAAGTGATTTTTTTTGTTTTACAAAAAAAAAGAGGTCACAGATTCCTCTGTGACCTCTTTCGATATGAAGGTTGCCTTAGCGTTATTAAAGGCTCTTTTTTAAATTCATGATACGATTATACGATTCGTCAATTCTTTTCTCTGTTATTTTTCCACTCTTTACCATACTTGCAATAATGGTAATTGCTTTTGATGCAATTGCCTCATCATAAATTATATTATTAGCGAATTGAAGTATATCTACCCCTGCTAATACCTGTAATTCTATAGCTTCATTTAAACCAAATTGATCAATAATGAAACTTGATTGTGGCGATTCACCAATAATAACACCATTGTAATAGAGCTTTTTTCTCAATAAATCTGTAACAATTTTCTGGGAAAGTGAGGCAGGATATTCAACGTCTAAATTAGAATTATAAATATGTGATACCATTATTGCATCAATCAAATTATCGGCAAATAATTTTTTGTAGGGTTCTAATTCAATTTCATTCCAAGTTTTAGAAACATCGATAATCCCATTATGTTTTACTCCTGTTGCAGAGCCATAACCCGGAAAATGTTTAACTGTCGAGATTATTTTTTTAGTGTGATGTGCTTTTATAAACTCTTTACTGTGTAAATAAACCGTTTCAGGCTCTTTTGAAAAACTTCTATACATTGAACCAATTACAGGACTACTTGGATTTGTAGCCACATCGGTACAAGGAGCAAAATTCATGTTAATACCTGTCAATTCCAACATTTCTGCAATCTTTGTAGCTTCATTAAAGGTATCTTTAAGATTATTTTTTTTGCCTAACTCAAGGTGAGATTTAGTTTCATCAAAGCCATTTTGTGGTTTAAGTCTTCGAACTCTACCACCTTCTTGATCGATAGCAATAAATAATTTAGTAGCAGAACTATTTTGTAATGCTGTTGTTAAGGCTTTTAATTGATCTTTAGACTCTATATTTCTTAGAGAACCTCCTTTTGCTATATCCGTATCATAAAGAACAACACCACCAATTTTATTGGTAGTTATATCTTTATAAATTAAACTTGAAGCATCAATTGTGGTGCCTCTGAAACCAATAATGAGCATTTGCCCAATTTTTTCTTCTAATGATTGAAATGCATATAATGAATTTGAAATAAGTAAAGTAAGTAGAACTAGTGCTAAATATTTTTTCATGTTAGTTTTTTATAGTTGGAGTAAACATCATTTTTCTATTTTTAAAATCCACTATTCTATTGTAATTGTTAATCAACAGCTGTTCAGTTAATTCACCTTTATAAAGCCCCTTTTCTAAAAATTTTATCAAATCAGCGGTTCCAATGGGCTTTTTTGCTAAATTATTTCCAAAACATAGAATATCTACCCCTGCATTAATCGCTAATATAACCGCTTTATCTATACCATACTTATCTGTAATGCCTTTCATTTGCATATCATCACTAACAATTAAACCTTTAAACCCAATTTTATTTCTTAATAGACCTGTTAATATTTTTTTTGATAAGGTTGAGGGATGCTCAGCATCTAATTTTGCATTAAAGATGTGCGTAGTCATTACAAACTCATCAAAGCCTTCATTTGTAATGAGTTGAGTATATGGCTCTAATTCTTCTTCAACCCAAGTTTGTGTTACATCAGTGAAGTTTAAATGGGTATCACCAAATGATGAACCATGCCCAGGAAAATGTTTTAAGGTGCTAAAAATACCCTGCTCTTTTTGAGCTCTACAATACATTCTGGAATGATTGATTACATCTTGAGGATTAGCACTAAAACTTCGTTCTTTTTTATGAATGATTGGATTTTGATCATTTAAATCAAGATCTACTACAGGAGCAAAATTCAAATTTATACCTACCGATTTGAGTGTTTTTGCTATACTTGAAGCTTGCTCATAAGTATAGGTTAAATTAGCTTTTTCACCTATTTTTTGATGTGAAACGGAACCAGCAAATCCATATTCAGCTTTTAAACGATTTACCATTCCACCTTCTTGATCAACACTTATTAACAATGGATTTTCAGAATATGATCGTAAACTTGCGCATAAGGCTTCTACTTGTTCTGGCGATTTTATATTATGAACAGGTTTATGATGCACCATATCTTTGTCGAACAGAATAACACCACCAACATGATTTTCAGCAATTTCTTGATGAATAAGCGAACCCTCAGTAACTGTTTCTCCTTGAAATCCAAGGATAAGCATTTGACCTGCAATACGTTTTAAATCAAGTTGTTCTAGTGTTCTCAAAATATCAATGTTTATAATGTATATAATTTATGCACTTTGTGTTAAATTGTGCGCTTAATGTACATAAGTCAACGAAATAAATGAAAATTTTTTTATAAATAATCATTTATTTTGAAGTTGCAACTCTTTAATTGTTTAATAATTTGCAAAAAAACGCTTTCTTAACCTTTTTAATTATCTGTGCAAATTAATGATAACTTACGTATTATGCATGAGCATAATGAACATGATTTATGGAATTTCTGAATGATATTTTCAAAAACTAACTTACTTTCTGGCAAATCAGCGTTAAAAATGATTTCTTTATGTTTGCTTTTTTCCTGTACGTCACACTCAACTACTGAATGGAAAGATTCTTTTAAAGCGCTACAAAAAAGCACCGTACCCGATTTAAGAGTCGAGATATTTGAATACACCGAAACTAATGAAGAATTACTATTTAAAACCGATAAAAAAGAACATTTAACTATTCTGAAATCATTTATTACTCAGAATCACTTAAACGCAAATCTTAAACTTTTACCTGATTCCACCATTTTACCTAATTCAAATGGAATCGTTGTTTTGTCAGTTGGCAATATTCGTACAAAACCTGGACATTCTCAAGAAATGGCGACACAAACCTTAATGGGAACGCCAATTAAAGTTTTGGAAAAAAAAGGTGGATGGTATCGAGTTCAAACTCCCGATCATTATATAGGATGGACAGAAAATGATACGTTTATTTTAGTAAATGATGAAGAACTTAGAGATTGGATTCAAACAGAAAAATTAATTTTCATCGAAAATTATGGCTTACTTTTATCAGAAAAAGATTCGAAATCTGAGATTATAAGTGATCTTACTGGTGGTAACATTCTCAAAAAAGTTTCTCAAACTAAAACGCACACACAAGTTGAATTGGCGGATAAACGTAGAGGTTGGGTACCGGATGCTTCTCTTAGCTCATTAAGCGAATGGAAAGAAAATAATCGACCTAATGCAACAGAGTTGTTAAAAACAGCTCAACGTTTTATGGGAGTTCCTTATTTGTGGGGCGGAACTTCGTTCAAAGGAGTTGATTGTAGTGGCTTTACTAAAATGACCTATTTTACGCACGGCGTACAATTACCTAGAGATGCTTCGCAACAAGTATTAGTAGGGCAAGCTGTTGAAACGGACACAACCTTAAAGAATTTAGAGCCTGGTGATTTGCTCTTCTTCGGTGAACATGCAACTGAATTACAAGCAGAAAAAGTAACTCATGTTGGTATCTATATGGGAAATGGGAAAATGATTCATTCCTCTGGTAGAGTTCGAATTGAAAGTTTGGAAAGAGGAACGCCAACATTTACAGAATATCGATTTAAAACATTATTAAGTGCACGAAGAATGCTAAATTCGGTTGGAAAAGATGGCGTTATACCTGTTAAAAATCTTTTATCTTATTGAGATAAATTATTACTATGCTATTATTTATCAATAACTTATATTTAATTTTTATAAAATATAGACTAAACTCCGAAAACTAGTTTTTAGAAACTATTCGGCAAATTCACAGAATTTAGAACAGGGCAAACCAAAAATATCTACATATTGGAGTGGAATCACGTATTTAACATTGACTTATTTATTGAATTTACTCAGGAACATATAAAAAATTTGACCTCGATTAATAGAACTTTTAGTCAATTTGTTGGCTTCATCATCCTTATTTTCGATATTGTTGTGACTGAATGCTGAAAATAGGTATTCCAATATCTTCTCACTTTTTATGAACAATAAAATAGCTCCAATTACAATTTTAAAACAGTTTAAAACTATTCATAGTAGAATAGATGGTTTATTTACATGATTACATATAGACACTATCAAGAGAACGATTTTTTTACAGTAGTAGAGCTCTTAAATCTGAGTCATTCTAGAGATAACTTTTCGGAAAAGCTCCTTCATGAAAAGCTAAACGACTGCCAAGAAGATGCATCAGAACTATTATGTGCTTTTTCTGATGCTGTTTTATGCGGCTTTATTATGACCGTTATACGTCAACTACCGACTGGAACAACAGCTTTTATTAAATTGATTGGAGTTCTACCAGATTTTCAACATCGAGGTATTGGTAAACAGTTATTGAATTTTGCAGAACAATTTGCCGTAGAAAATAATAGTAAAACAATTCGATTCTATGATGTTCCTAAAAACTATTTTATGCCAGGAATTGATCCATTTTATACAAAAGCAGTCGTTTTTGCAGAAAGAAATGGATTTATCAGAAATGGTGATACGTCAAATTTAGAATCTGATTTATCTCAAAATTGGAACACTGAAAAAGAAGAAGCAGAATTAGAAAAAAGCGATTGTATTTGCAAAAGAGCATCAAATGAGGATTATTCAGAGCTTTTAGCATGGATATTAAGAGAATTTCCCCTTTGGGACTTTGAACTTGTTCAAGCTTTAAATCAAGTTCCTTGTGCCGTTCATCTTGCTTATTTTCAAAATGAATTAATCGCTTTTGCTGCTCATAGTTCAAATAATTCATCTTTAGCCTGGTTTGGTCCTATGGGTACTTCGCCCAAATCGAGAGGTAAAGGTGTTGGCGCTGTTTTACTTAAACGTTGTTTACAAGATTTAAAAAATAAAGGATTCAAAAAAGCTATTATTCCATGGGTCGGTCCAATTCCTTTCTATTTTAAATTTGCCAATGCTCAAGTTTCAAGAGTTTTTTGGCGTTATGAAAAAAACTTGTAAATGAACTATGAATCAATTTCCCTTTTAATAACTAGCTTCGCTAAGTATATTCCAATTGAAGAAAATGTTAATTCTACTTACTCCTATGTTTAAAAGATTAAGTGTCATTGTATTAATGATAAGCATTGTTTCAGCTTGTAAGACAACTGAAATAAACCACAATCCCAATCCTATTGAAATTAAAAAGGATTCTATAAAGAAAAATGAGAACTATTGGAAAGCTCGATCACTTGAAGAGTCCATATTTGCTTTTATGAATCACCCTTATGTTCAAAAAGAATATTTGGGCATAATGAGGCAAATAAAACCAACTGGAATTCTTATAGACACAAGCAGTAAAACTGTTGATATTCAATTTAGTACAGCTTTTTCTTACATTCCGTTTAGAGAGGAAAATACGGCGGAGTTTTATACCATAATGAAGTCACTTCTACCTGAAAAATTCAAGGAATTTGCTCTTACTATGTATTCTTTGAACGTTCCTATTCAAGAATTAATTCCCAATTTCTACAGAACACGAACCCCAATAGATTCATCTCGACTTGCCATAAAAGAAACAATTGCAGCTCAAAAACCAATTGTACGGGAAGCGAATCCCCTATTTGATTTCTCTTTTAGCTTAAAAAATCATCCGATTGCAATGTGGCATAGCCATGGTTGGTATTATAATCTTAAAGAAGATCGCTGGATGTGGCAACGTGCTAGACTTTTTGGAACAGTGGAAGATTTATATCCTGCTTCGATTGTTCTACCCTACTTAACTCCGATGTTAGAAAATGCAGGAGCTTCCGTTTTTCTACCAAGGGAACGAGATTTACAACGTAATGAAATTATTGTCGATAATAACACAAGCGATAATAAGAGTATTTACAAAGAAGTTGGATCATGGAAAAATGGTGCAGAAAAAGGATTTTCAATTGGGAAAAGACCCTATAAAAACAAAGTAAATCCCTTTACAACTGGAACATTTAGAGAATCAAGAACAGATTTAAAAGGTCGTTCACAAATTGGATGGATTCCCACTATTCCAGAAGATGGAGATTATGCTGTTTACATTTCCTACAATGCATCAGAAGAAAATACAGATGAAGCTTTGTACACCGTTCATTATTCTGGCGGAACAAAAGAGTTTTTAGTAAACCAAAAAATTGGAGGCTCAACCTGGATTTATTTAGGAACGTTTCATTTCAAAAAAGGCATCGATTCGAAAGAACAGAAAGTTGTATTAAGTTCAAAATCAAGTGTTGAAGGAGAACGGATTAGTGCAGACGCTGTACGATTTGGTGGTGGAATGGGCATAATTGAACGAAATGGGAAAGTGAGCAATCGTCCTAAATTCACCGAAGGAGCTCGTTATTGGTTGCAATATGCTGGTTTTCCAGACACATTAGTTTATGCTCTGAATGTAAATAATGATTACAATGATGACTATCAAAGCCGTGGAGAATGGGTTAACTTTTTAACTGGATCTCCATCTGGACCAAATAATGATAGGAATGCCAAAGGTTTAGGAATACCAATTGAACTATCATTGGCATTTCATACTGATGCTGGAATAACTGGAAACGATAATACCATCGGTACTTTAATGATTTATTCTATTGAAGACAGTGATTCTGCAAGGGTTTTTCCAAATGGCCAATCTCGATTTGCAAACAGAGATTTTGGGGATATCATGCAAACAGAGTTAGTAGATGATATTAGAGTAAAGTTCGATTCCACATTTAATAGACGCAATCTTTATAATAGAATGTATTCTGAGGCATTTAGACAAAACACTCCTGCCTTATTGCTTGAGCTACTATCACATCAAAATTTTAGTGATATGAAGCATGGATTAGATCCAGATTTCAAATTTACTATTGCTCGCTCCATTTATAAGAGTATGGCAAAATTTATAGCCGTTCAACATGGTAAAGATTATGTTATTCAACCACTTCCCGTTTCACATTTTTCGATACAATTAAATGAATTGGGGCAATTTGATTTAAAATGGAAACCCGTTTTAGATTCTTTAGAATCCACAGCTGTGCCCGAAGGCTACCTGGTTTACATAAAAGAAAATGATGAAGGTTTTGACACTGGAAGATTTGTAAAAGACCCTGAATACATCGTTGAAAAACCTAAAACGGGAGTTTTATACAGCTTTAAAGTGGAAGCGGTAAATAAAGGTGGGAAAAGCATGCCTTCTGAAATTTTATCAGCTGGATTATCAGGAAAAGGCAAAGCTCCTGTTATGGTAATCAATGCGTTTACTCGAGTCTCTAGTCCGTCGTTTGAAAGTTCTGGTAATTTTGAAGGATTTACCTATTTCAAAGATCGTGGAGTGCCTGATAAATATGATATTTCCTTTGTTGGCGATCAGTATAATTTTGATAAATCATCTCGTTGGATAACGGACGATGAGCCAGGACATGGTGCGAGTTACGCCAATTACGAAACTACTGTAATTGTTGGAAATACGTTTAATTATCCTTCAATTCATGGACAATCTATCTTAAATGCTGGTTATTCTTTTGTCTCAAGTAGTGTTGCCGCAATAATGGATAATTATGTAGATATTACTTATTACAAATATGTTGATATGATCTTAGGTGAGCAAAAAGCGACTTCAAGAACTCGAAGTGGATATGATGAACTATTTGGTAAAAAATTTCAAGCTTTCCCAGAACGCTTGCGTTATCGCTTAAACTTTTACGTTCAAACAGGTGGGAATTTGTTTATTTCCGGGGCAAATGTTACAACAGATAATTACAGAAATCCAGGTGCAGATTCGGCTCTTGTTGAGCTAAGCGAATCTGTTCTTCAAGTTAAACACAGAACGGATCACGCTTCCGTGAAAGGCGAAGTGGTTTCAGTTGCCGATTCCGTTATCAAATTACCAAAAGAATTTCGGTTCAATACGTTTTTGTCGAAAGATATGTACCAAGTAGAATCTGCGGATGGACTTGAACCTGCTTCCCCAAATGGACGAATTGTTGCTCGTTATAAAGAAAATAATATCAGTGCGATAAGTTCTTTTGAAGGGTATTATAAAACCCTGATTTTCGGCTTCCCTTTCGAAACGATTTTAGGTGAAAAAGATCGTGATGCAGTTATGAAAGCCATTTTGCAATTCTTTGATAAACCAAGAAATTAAAAATTAATTGAGATGTCATATTGGACCCGATCTAGCATCTCGGCCCAACTCATCGTTCAGCATAAAATTCAAAAATATGCTAAGAACGAAAACCAAAAACTAATTAACAAAATTTTCAAAACGTCATGCTCGACCCTATCCAGCATCTCTTTCGAACTAATATTTTAGCATAAAATTCAAAAATTATGCAAAGAACGAAAACCTAGAAACTAAAAATCTCATTTACTAAACAAATCAAAAAGCAAATGAAATTCATAACGACTCTCCTATTCTGCTTTCTAATTTCTGCAATCGTAACTCAAGCACAAAACCGCGTTTACTCTGGTCTTGAAGTAGCACAAGAACAAAACTTTTCGATGTTAAAAGGAAAACGCGTAGGCTTAATTACCAATGCAACCGGTGTCGATTTTAACCTAAATTCAACGGTTGATATTCTTTTTAAAAACAAAGAAGTAAATTTAGTTGCTTTATATGGACCTGAACATGGCGTTCGCGGAGATATTTCTGCCGGTCAAAAAGTAGAAACCTACACTGATGAACAAACAGGCTTGATTGTCTATTCTTTATATGGCAAAACAAGAAAACCTACTAAAGAGATGATGGAACCTATTGAAGTTTTAGTTTATGACATTCAAGATATTGGTTCTCGTTCATATACCTTCATTAGCACATTAGGGTTAGCGATGGAAGCCGCAGCAGAATACAACAAGGAAGTAGTTATCTTAGATAGACCGAATCCCTTAGGGGGCGAAAAAATTGAAGGAAACTTAATCGAAGACGGATTCTACTCTTTTGTTTCTCAATACAATGTCCCTTACGTTCATGGTTTTACGGTCGGCGAATTTGCTGAATTTCTAAATGGTGAAAAACTCTTAAACGATGGCGTTTTTTGCAAGCTTACAGTAGTTCCTATGAAAAACTGGAAACGTAGCATGAATTTCATTGAAACAGGGTTACCTTGGGTTCCCACTTCCCCACACATTCCTCATAGCGACAGTCCTATTTATTATACCGCATCTGGTGTATTAGGTGAATTAGGCGTTGTTTCTGAGGGCGTTGGTTATACAACTCCGTTTCAATTGTATGTTGCAGAATGGATGAATCCAGCGGTTTTAGCTGAAAAAATGAACGCTTTGAAACTTCTTGGTGTAACTTTTAGACCTGTTAGTATTAAACCGTATTACACAAAACACGAAGGGAAACAATTAAAAGGTGTTCAAATTCATATTCGTAATTACAAAGAAGTGAATTTATTAGAATTACAATTTTACTTTATGCAAGTTCATCACGAATTATATCCCGATAAAGATATTTTTGAAATGAGCACTTCTCGTCATACTATGTTTGATAAAGTGATGGGTAGCAATAAAGTAAGAGAGATGTTTTCAAAAAATTATAAAGTTGAAGATATTCACGATTTCCTAAATAAAGATATTCAATTGTTTAGAAGTCGCGCTCAGAAATATTATTTATATCAGTAACCTGAGTTCTAGATAAGAAATAAAAAAAGGTAAAAATAAATTTCGTCATTCTGGGCTTGACCCAGAATCTCTGCCTAATATGGAGATAAATTCGAGGCTTCACAAAGAAGCCAAATGAATCTCTCCATTGTTTAATAAACACCCAAACAATTCATTTTATCACAAAAAATAGTTAATAAACAACATTCGAGTATTAGTCATCCCGTGCGTTGACACGGGATCTCAGCCTAACTCACACTTCACAAAACAAGATATCAACGTAGCACAAGCAGCTATTTAAGTTCAACTTAATGATATTTAATATTCTGAAAGTTCAAATTTTCTCCGTCATCCCGTACCCCGACACGGGATCTCAGCCTAACTCACACTTCATAAAACAAGATATCAACGTAGCACAAGCAGCTATTTAAGTTCAACTTAATGATATTTAATGTTCTGAAAGTTCAAATTTTCTCCGTCATCTCGTGCCCCGACACGGGATCTCGAGCTAACTCATATTTTATTATATGCTATTAACGTAACATAACAAGTAAATACATATTTTTTTCGAATTGAGTTTCAATCAGAAACTCTACAAACACTTAACCCATTTCACAATTCCAAATTTTGCTTGTTTTGAATGAGATAATCAAGATTCAGAATTCTTAAATACTTACATGAAAAACAAACTATTCATCGCAATTCTTCTGCTATTTATTCCGGTTTTGGCACACGCTCAGTTAAGTCTCGAGCAAAAAATTGGGCAACTTATTATGGTTGGATTTAATAATACCGCAAGTTCGTTTGACACCATCAAAGTAGATCTTGCGCAGAGAAATCTAGGTGCGGTCATTTTATTTGGACACAATCTTGACAATCCAACACAAATGAAAAACCTTACCGATGAACTAAATTCATTTGCTGAATTACCTTTAATGATTGCCACAGATCAAGAAGGCGGAAAAGTTTCTCGTTTGAATTCAGGAAATGGTTTTGCATCTACTTATTCAGCGGCTCAATTAGGTTCATTCAATACCGAAAATCATACGAGAACTGCTGCTAAAACTATGGCAGGCTGGCTAAATTCTGTCGGGATAAATGTAAACCTCGCTCCTGTTGCTGATGTTAATGTAAATCCAGCAAGTCCAGCAATTGGGAAATTAAATCGAAGTTTTTCCTCTAATCCGGCCGAAGTTACCAAACATGTTGCATGGTACGCCGATGAGTTTCATCAAGCGCATATCATTACTTCTTTAAAGCATTTTCCTGGTCACGGTAGCGCAGTAAATGATTCACACTTGGGTTTTACTGACATTTCTACAACTTGGAAAGAGTATGAATTAGATCCATTTCGCGATTTAATAGCTAATGGCTATTCTGATATGATTATGACAGGTCACTTATTTAAAGATAATTGGGATTCCAACTATCCAGTTTCGATTTCGGAATTTGCTGTTCAAAAAATATTACGAGATAGTTTGAATTTTTCAGGTGTAGTTATTACCGATGAGTTATTTATGAAAGCCATTAGTGATAATTTCGGATTAGATGAAGCGATAATTTTAGCCCTTAAGTCAGGAACCGATATCTTATTGTTTTATGGTAATTTGTATGAAGATAATTCCATTACTCGACATGTAATTGAGTTAGTTATGAGCAAAATTAATTCTGGCGATTTAGATGAATCCATCATAAATGATGCTTTTGAGAGAGTTCAAGCTTTAAAGACAAAACGATTATCAACTGTTTCTATTGATGAATTTATTTCTGAAATACCTAACGAATTAAGTTTATTGGCTTACCCAAATCCATTCAATCCAACAACCACGATTCAAGCCACGATTCCAGAAAGTGGAAATTATCGTATTGAAGTGTATTCTATTTTAGGACAAAAAGTAGCAACCTTGCATCATGCCTATTTATCACGTGGAAATCAAACATTTAATTTTGACGGAAATAGATTATCGAGCGGAATGTATTTAGTTATAATAAATTCAGGTTCTCAAAGAATGACAATGAAAATAACATTGGCGAAATAAATTGACAATAGAAAAACAAGTGTAAGAATTTCTCAATTTGAGATTTTTTTTTACTCCACTTACTATTTTAGGATTTATTTTTAATCAGATGATTATTGATTGATTAACTCAAATTCGGACTTTGACATTTTGTAAAGTGAATGACTTTGTTAACGGTTTTATGTAGCATAATTAATTGAAACAAGATCTTATTCGCATCATAATGAATAGAATTTCAGACTATCCGAAGAAATCAAAATAACTTTCACTTGGATATGTCACATTAGAGTTTATGAATGCAAATTTATTAATGCAGATACTTTATAACGGCCTCCGTTTTTGACCGAACGCCCATTTTTTCATAGATATTGCGAATGTGGGTTCTTACCGTATCATTACTAATAAACAGTAACTCGGCGATTTCTTTATAACGGTAACCTTTAGCTAATAAATCAAGAATTTCAGTTTCTCTTTTCGATAGATTATAATTTTTTACTTCATTAATTATTTTCTCAGAATCTAACTTTTTAAAAAAATCAACAACTTTTCTAGCTATTGTACTACTCATGGGCGAGCCGCCTGAAATAGCATCTCGCACACTTTCAAGAATTTTTTGCTGCGGTGAAGATTTTAATAAGTAACCTACTGCCCCTGAAGTTAATGCTTCATAAACATAATCGGAGTCTTCAAATACGGTGAAAACAATAGAGGGAATTTTAGGGTAAATTAATTTTAATTGCTTTATTACATCGATACCTGTTAGTTCACTGTTTAAATGAATATCCACAATGAACGCTTTTACGTCATAGAAATCAGAAATACACTTAAATAATTCTTCACCGTTAATAAAACTTTTTGTGATTTTTAAATCTTCTGTTGCGTTTATTAACAACTTAATTCCTTCACGAATGATTTTATTGTCTTCAACTAAGATAATGGAGTTCATTTTTCCCATAATCTAGAATACCTAATCTTTTCCACACATAACATAACCATTACTATGTATTTGTTGTCTTTAATTCAAATGAAGCGGAATTTCAATTACTACGTGTAATCCATTATTAATTGACGATATCATTTTCATTTTACCTTGTAGTTTACTTACTCGGTCATTTATTGATACTAAGCCGTTACCATTTCCAAGTGCATTCTCAACACTAAATCCGATACCATTATCTGAATAATTAAGTAATAGCATATCCTTGACTATGCCAATTTCAACATGAACTTGTGTTGCTTTAGCATGTTTTAACGTATTGTTCGATAACTCTTTACAAAGCAACAATATATGGCGACGAACAGCTGAACTTATTATTCTACTACTTTGTTCTGTTTCAATTTTCAAAGTTAATTGTAGATCAGAATAATCAAATATTCGATGTAATTTTTCTCTTAATATGGCAAATAAACTATCTATTGATTCTTTTTCTGGTTTTAAAACCCATATTAAATCGTTCATGTTTGAAACTAAATTTCTAGAAATTTCTGAAACTTGTTTCAAATAGTTCGTTGAATCTGATCTTTTACTTAAATCCATCAACGCCATTTCATTTAACATGATAATTTGAGTTAAACCCGTACCGAGGTCATCGTGCAAATCTTTTGCAATTCGTTTCCTTTCAAGTTCAAGCTTTAATTGTTCATCTAATTGGCTATGCTTTACAGCTAATTTCTGTCTGTACATCCAATTTAACACTACTATCACACTACTAATTAAGCTAATAGTAGAATGAATACTCCCCACCAATACTCCCAAAAATAACCCTCTTTATGAAATTGTATAACTCTTAGTGAAACTCCGTCTGATGTTTCAAGCTCTTCTGCTTTAACTAATTCCTTAACTGTATTGAAATTTGCGAGAGGTTTCTCACTTAAATAAAGCGAGTATTCGCCAGGTGGCAAATTTGAATAACTAATATTTTGAATTCCTAAGTCAACCTGCCAATTGAAATCAATTCCATCAAGAAAATAAGCAATTTGCGCATTTTGAGGATTTAAATAATTAATTGTTTGAATTTGTGCTCGAAAAAAATGTTGATTTTTGCTCATATAGATCATCTCTTTTCCATCTATTGAGGTCGAGATTTCTAATTTAGATTCAGACCCAAATAGCGAGTGAATTGAAATACTTGTGAGATCTGCTGGTTTTTCTTGCTTAATTGAATTAAACGACACAAAGCCATTGACACTGCCAAAGTAAACGGTTCCATCTGAACATGTATAGAAAGCATTTGTGTTAAACTCATTTTCGGGCAGCCCATTTTGTTTATTAAAATGCCATATTTGCCATGTTTTTGGGTCAATTTTGTGTAATCCTTTATTAGTTGAACACCAAATAAATTTATCCTTGTCTTCAGTAACTCCATAAATAAATTCGTCAACTAGTCCATTTTTTTTGTTCATTACTTGCACAATCTCAAGTTTATCATTTAATACAAACAAGCCCTTATGAGTAGAAATCCAATAATGATCTTGAATAAATGAAATAGATTTAATAAATCTAACTTTATTGTTATTAAATGATTTTATATCAATAATTTCAATTTTTTCATCTTTATATTGATATATATTATCATATTCTCCACCGAATAATATACTATTTTTATTTTCGATGAATATCCCAACTCCATAATTATTAATTATACTTTCAATTTCAGGTATTCCTAATTTATTCAAATGAATACTTAAGATACCATTATACGTATTTGCAACTAATTCATTTGTTTTTTTTGCTCTATTAAACGTTAACACCGTGTAATCACTCAACCATAATTTAGTATTATTGATGAGATTCCAAGCAAGTATACCTTGATTCGTTCCAAGTACTAACCAATTACCAATTCGTTCAATTGCTCTAATTGTATTAATTTTTCTTTGCAGTCCCCATTTTTCTAGTAAAAATGATGCAGTTTTATTGTTTTCACGGTTTAAACGAATTAATCCATTAAGATGTGTTCCAATCCAAACCGAATTCGTTAGGGTATCTTCAAAAAATGAAGTTACAAATAGTGCACTATTTTTGTGCAATTCGGGATATTGAACTTTTGAACTTGAAAATAATTGATCATCTGGTTTAAAATAAAAAAGACCATAACCATCTGTTCCTATCCATATTTTACCAGATTTATCCACATATAAATGACTTATATAACTCATTTCCATTTGTTGATTTTCTTGTTTAACCAAACTATATGAAATCAATTCTCCCGTTTTAAAATCCCAAGAAAACAACCCAAATTTTTCAAATAAAAGTATAATTTTTGATTCTCTTATTATATGCGCATCTAGAATTTTCTCATTTGGAAAAAGTTGATTAGGTAATCTATATTGTGAAATTGCATTTTTATTAGATTCTATTAAATAGGTATTTCCAGATTCAGTAAGAAGAATACTCACAATGGTATCATTCACTACTGTATCAAAACAATAAATAGGCTTTGAAACCATTTTTTGTTCTAATGAAATTTTATTTTTCGTGAATTGAATAAGATTATTATCAGTTGAGAATAATAGGTTTTGTGTAGCTGATTTAACTAGTTTTGTTTGGTTTAATTGGCTTATTTTAATATTTCGAATTTCTTCTCCTTTCTTGTTAAATTCAAGAATTCCATCAGTTGTAATTATGGAAAACCCTTCATTCTGTAATTCAATGAACTGTGCAAAAAGATATTTTTGAACTATTGAAAATGATAAATTTTGGAGATTAAACTTAAGTAAACTGTTATTTTGTTGAACTAAATACGTATAATTATCTAGCTTAAATAATGCTCTAATATTACCACTATTTAAGGAGTTTTGAGGGATTACTGTTTCAAATCCATCAAATAGAACTAAGCCATTACCAGTTCCAATTAGCAATCTCCCATCATATACTTCAGTAATACAAAGAATTGAATTTTGAGGAAACCCTTCAGCTGTTTGAACTTGCTTAATTTGAATCGTTTTCTTTACTATTTCTTCTAACAATTCACTATTTGTTCTAAAAAATGTGTTGAGTAGAATAAAAAGGAGGAATCCAAAATGTAGCATTAACCTTCAAATTTCAGTTTGACATTTAACTCGTAGAAGCCATCTAAAAACGTATTCTTTAACAATTCAATCGTTTTATAAAATTATAAATAAGGGTTCTTATTTCTATTTACGGTTTTTAAAAGGCTCCAAATACATAATATAGAATTACCCGATACTATGTACACACCTAAGCCTAAAAAATAGAAGCTATTTATATGTAATACTGATTAAATACGTCATTTGTACGATTGAGTCCCAAAATTTTAGTTGATACTTTGATTCAACTAAACAAAAATACACTCATGATCATTAAACATAAACACTTATTTACATTTCTCATACTAAGCTTGAGTCTTGTTCAATGTAATTCCATTTTACCCTTAAAATTGGATATAAATGAATCTAAACCCGTCTATTTTGGGAATTATATTGGTTTTAAAGACAAATTCACTCTGGAAAAAAAAATAGTTTCAGTTGATTTAAAAATGATGTCTGAATCAAGTAGTAGTTCTACTAGTGGCGGATTTACAACTACAACATCTGAATCGAGGAGCGCATCTTTAGATTTAATTGAGGGGAAAATATCTGAGGCGCTCATTCCTAGTTCATTTTTTATAAACAATCTCAATTTGAGCATAAAAATGAATGTAACAAATTATGTCTCAGCTATAAAAATAAAAAATCAATTTACTATGAATGCTTCAGTCCTTAAGGGTAATTAATCATGCAATCACTAAAAAAACAGTTCAATCAACTCATTTCATACGTTTTAATTCTGTCATTATCGGCTTGTACTGCAGGTACTACGGTTAATCTAAAAGCAGATAATTTGCAGAAACCAGTTTCTATGACCAAGTATATTCACAATTCAAAATTAGAGGTAATCTCTACAACTTCGTATAAAAAAGTTGGTGAATTAAACCTCGAATTCAATAGAAAAGGTCATTTTTGGAATTTATACAATCCACAAAAGGACACTGATCTTTCAGATGAAATCAATGCTAAAATGCTAGAATTACATGCGGACGGAATTGTAAATTTAACGATTGAATCGGCAGGTGCTCTTAGTAGTATTACCAATACGGGCTTACAAATAGCTGGAGGATGGCTTGGCTTAGCTATGATGTTTTCAGGAACTTTGGTACCCACGTTAATTGGAATTAGCATTTTTGGGGGAAGCCAATATTTACCTGGAAAAGTTGCCATCAAAATTCAAGGTGATTTAGTTAAGTTTAATTAAATCTCATCAATTTCTTAGTGTTTGAATCCACGTTGAAAAGCCGATTTTATGTTGTAAACCCTTCCAAATCTTGTGAATTTGCCCAATATTTTTAGAAAACTATGTTTCGGAGTAAACTCATATTTCATATTTAGTGCGAGAGCATTTTTTGCCTCGCTTTTTTTTGCTTCAAAGTAAAATACAGGGTAAGCGGGTAATCACAAGTGAACTTCGACCAAATTCAACTTTAAAATAAACCTAAGTTTAAAAACTATGGAATATTTGACAAGGGAAATGAACTGCAATTCAGTATAAGAATTATCGCTTTTTTACTTCAATTAAGAAAAAAAACGCGATACATCATTGGGTTTCACTGTTCCGAAAATCGAATAGGATTTCACGGAGATTTGAAAGTTTAGTCGATTTTGAAGTCTGCACAAAGTTAAAATGAAGTAAGAACGAAGCAATAATGACAATAACCTAACTAAATTGTAGTATAATCGGTATCTCATTTATTTATTTTAAGTAAATCTCACCCTTATTAAAAATAGAATTCCATAAATAACTCAAATTCGGTCTTCGTTTCTATAAAAAAGGCAGTGGTTTTCGCAAAGAAACGGTCATCCCGTGCCCTGTCACGATTCGAAGAACCACGAAGTGCTATCTCTGTCCAATATCATTTTACGCAACAATCACTTTTTCTTTGAATAGATTGGTTCTTAGGCTGAGATGCTGGGTCGAAGCCCAGTATGACCAAATAATAGATATGAACTAAGCTCATTATAATGTGAATAAGATCTTGTTTCAATTAATTATGCTACATAAAAACGTTAACAAAATAATTCACTTTACAAAATGTCAAAGTCCGAATTTGAGTATATAAGTCGCAATATAATTCTATTTGAATTTGAGAATAGCGACAAGATTGACTTTTACTAAATCACGACTTCATAGCCGAAATAGCTGTATAATTCTGGCAAGTTTAGCTCAAACTCGCTATTTTGCGCCACAATTTAAGAACGATTTAGTTTTAGTACCATGACAGACATTCAGATTTTTGATCGCCTTTCCAAAACACTTGGAATTTCAGCGCGACAAATACAAACCGTAATAACCTTGCTCGATGAAGGTGCAACGGTTCCATTTTTAGCTCGCTATCGAAAAGAAGTAACCGATGGCTTAGATGAAGAACAAATTCGTTTAGTCAGAGATGCCGTTGCTTTAAAACGTAGCCTTGAAGAACGCAGAGAAGCCATTTTAAAATCCATTACCGACCAAGGGAAACTAACTCCTGAGTTAGAAAAAGCCATTCAAGATGCGGATGATTTAAAGACATTGGAAGATTTGTATTTGCCTTACAAACCAAAGCGCAAAACCAAAGCTTCCGTCGCCAAAGAAAAAGGATTAGAACCTCTTGCTCTTCTTGTTTGGGAACAAAAAACCTTAAAAGGTAATCCTGAAGATGTTGCTAAAAGCTTTGTCAACAAAGAATTAGGCGTTAAGTCCGTATCGGATGCCTTACAAGGTGCTAGCGATATTTGCGCTGAATGGATTTCAGAAAACATTCAAGTTCGTGACAAAATTCGTGAAGATTTAAGAAAATTCGCTTCTATCACGTCCAAAAAGACCGCATCCGTAAAAGAAAGAACTTCCTACGAAAGTTACTACGAATTCAAAGTTCCAGTTAAATACTTAAAACCGTATCAAACATTGGCGTTAAATCGCGGAGAACGTGAAAATATTCTTTCAGTTTCTGTTGAAATTGATATGGAACACGAATTGGAAAACATGGATGAATTCATCATGAAAAATGAAGATTCCATTTTCACTGATTATTTGTTAGATGCAACCGAAGATTCCTACAAACGCTTGTTATTCCCTTCTTTAGAACGTGAATTGCGCTCAGAATTAACCGAACAAGCCGATTTACACGCTATTCATATTTTTTCAAAAAACTTAGGTTCTTTATTGCTTCAAGCGCCATTAAAATCAAAAGTAGTTATTGGCTTAGATCCGGCTTACAGAACAGGTTGTAAAGTTGCCGTTGTTGATGAATATGGAAAATATTTAGAAGGAACAACGATTTTCCCAGTTCCTCCTCATAATGAAGTCGCTCAGTCTGAAGCCGTTTTGATGGCTATTGTTCAGCGCAGAAATGCGAATTTGATTGCAATTGGAAATGGAACTGCAAGTCGCGAAACCGAACAATTTGTGGCGAATTTCATTCAGAAAATTAAAGCAATTAAACCCGATGCTGAACTCAATTATATAATTGTTGATGAAGCCGGCGCTTCGGTTTACTCCGCCTCTCCTATCGCAAAAACCGAATTCCCTGATTTAGATGCAGCGCAACGTGGAAATATTTCTATCGCGCGTCGTGTTCAAGATCCTTTGGCAGAATTGGTGAAAATTGATCCAAAATCGATTGGTGTGGGTTTGTATCAGCATGATGTGAATCAGGTTCAGTTGCAAAAAAGCTTGGACGATGTGGTTGAATCTGCGGTAAATACCGTTGGTGTAAATTTAAACACAGCTTCATTTGCCTTGCTGACTCACGTTTCTGGTTTATCACAAAAAGTGGCAGAAAGCATTGTGAAACGTCGTGAAGAAAAAGGTCCGTACACAAAGCGCGAAGAATTGCTTGATGTTTCTGGAATGGGCCCTTTCCGTTTCCAACAGTCAGCAGGATTTTTACGTATTCCAGAATCTCCAAATCCATTCGATAACACAGCCATTCACCCTGAAAGTTATAAATCAGCTGAAAAATTGTGTGCCAAAGTGGGAATTAATTCAACCATGATTAATCATTTAAATGCCGAAACGCTCAAAAAGCTAAAAGATCTAAATGTTAGAAAAACCGCTGAAGAATTGGAAGTCGGTGTCCCGACCTTAGAACTCATTTTAGAGAACTTAATGAAACCCGGACGCGATCCACGTGATAATTTCCCTCAACCCGTTCTACGTTCCGACATCCTAAAAATGGACGACCTAAAACCAGGACAAAAACTAGAAGGAACCGTTAGAAACGTAGTAGATTTCGGTGCCTTCGTTGATATTGGCGTTAAAGAAGCCGGAATGTTACACGTATCAAAAATGACCCGCGGCGGCGACAAAGTTAAAGATCCTCTAGATGTAGTTTCCGTCGGTGATATTATTACCGTTATAATAGATTCGATTGAACCAGAAAGAGGAAGAATTAGCTTGAGTTTGGTTTAGAATTAGACTCGATTTTTCTTTTTTGAATTGATGATTTTGATGCACAGAATGGGCTTTTTGGGGTTTCGTTCTTTGCATTTTTTATTTCCGCATCATCTTCAAAGAAAACCAGCCCAACAAACCAATTATCACCGTCATAACTAACCAAAGCCAATTCTTGTTTTCAAAAAGTGGTACGCCTGACTCTTCTTTCTCTTTCTCATTTTTCTGTTCGATTCCTAGTTCTAAGGCTTTTAAGGTATCGGGAATTTTATCCGTAAATCGTTCAATATCGTAACGTGGTTTTTCAGCTCTTTTGTTTCCATAGCTTAGATAATAGTTTGCTGATTCTGTGAAGCGAGCTACTACTTCATGAATGTATCCTTTTACTTGTATCGAATCAATACTTAAGGCCTGATTATCCTGATTGTAAATGATGATTTTGAGATTTTTCAGTGTTGTACATTTGAATTTAATCTCGTTTTCTTCCATCGAATTCAGCGTTCCTGATATTAATTTGCTATAATTATACTTCCACCCTTTTTCTGTTTTTACGCTATCTGATAAAAACATTATTGTTATTGGTCGGTAGTAATTAACTTTGTCTGATATATTTATTTTTAGATGACTTACCGCAACAGATGTTGGCAATTCAAGTTTTATTTCTGTCTGTTTTACTTTTTTATTCTCAATTATCTCTTGTGTCTTAATCGTATAATTTCTGAACTCACCATCTTTTTTTTCAAATTGACTTAGATGAGCAAAATTTAAGTCTGGTTTTTCTTTGCTATCAATTCGAATTCGAAAGAAACGAAAACTTGAATTTGGAAACCTAAGCGTTGTGAATTGGAAATCAGTGAGATCATTTTTTATGGAAGTGATGCGATAATTTTCAGTTATGGTGAACCATTCTCTCTGATTTTGACTGCCTTCCAAAGTTACTAACCAATAAAAATTATCTTGTTCAAAATCCAACGTAATTTGATTAATAGATTCCTTTTTTGGGATTTCAAAAGTGAAAAAAGAACCTTTGTTATTATAAGAAGTGTTGAGCGTTTTGAAGCCAATTTCTTTGCTTGTACTTTTATCCGTTTTTACCCGAAGGATAAACGGCGCCTCTAAGGTGTCTTGATTAGCTGTTATCCCATAAATTCTCACATCAGCTAGATCATGTGAAGCTTTTCCAAATAGGTCGTTAGGCAAAATGATAGAATGCCATTGCTCGGAAATTCCTTTTATTTCTCGCTTGTAGTCATATTTTTCCATCTGTCCATAAGAATATGAATAGGTACTTAAAAACAGAATGAGCCAGATAGCTATTTTAACTCTCTTTTTCATCAGAAATTACCAGTTTGAATTTGTTATATAAGAATGAAATGATCAGCAATAATATTCCTAAGGATACAAAAACGATGGTTTTGGCAATCGTGTTAAGATGAGAAATATCATAAGAGAACAACTTTAATAGCATAATGGCTAATAAGGAAATGGCGCCAATTCTTAAATGTTTTTTCTTTTTCGAAATTCCTAAACTTATTAATATCAATGAATACAAGCCCCAGAAAATACTAATTCCCAATTTGTAGGATTCTTCAGAACGTGCAATATCCATCCAATTTATTAACTCGCTACTCAAAATCCACAAGATTGAAGTATACAACAACAAATCGAAGGCAATAGATAAATCCCACTTAATCATTTTCTCTCGAACATTGAGATGTATCGAATAGATGTTTAAAGCAAAGAATGCAAAAGAAACGTACCGTATTCCAATATTAAAAACGCCTCTTTCATAATAGTTCGCTAATGTTTGTTCCAAATAACTTTCACGAAGATCACTAAGAACATATAATCCTCCAATTAAAAAGGCCATAATTATATATAAACTTAAGCCAAGATTTATAATAGCCAATTCCTGGTTTCTTAACTTTTTGATATTTAAATACGAAAGAATTGAAACAAAAAACAGGGAATAATTGATCACCCAAATTGTTTTAAAACTTATAAAATCTTGATTATGATAGGTGGATGGATATTCAATCCCTTCCATATTTATTTTGAGTAAAGAATCGGCATACAATTGAACCCAATAATTTTCAATTTCTAAACGAAAAGCGTTATAAATACTGAAAATTAATATTGCAGGAATGGAATAAAAAATGACTTTGACAATATGTTTATCTGAAATAACAACAGAACTATACTTCTTATTTTGACTCAAGTAAGTAATAAATGCAAAAGCAGCAATAAACAAAAGTGATGTTAAAAAATGAACGTTAAATAAGGGAGTTATTCTTGATTCAGGGTTTTCTGGATAATAATGGTTATAAACAGTCAGCCAATCTTGAAAAATACTGTAGAAAGCCAAAGCCATTAATGGATACGAGAGTTTTTCATAAATATTAACCTCCTTTGTTCTACCAATCCAAAATAACAAAGCTGCCTCTCCTGCCCATAATAAAGTCACCCAATTTCCATCTAATTGAACAGGAATTGCAATAGTAATAAAAACTAAAACTAATCCTGAAACAAGATAAAAAACGTTTTTGTCAGATAGTTTTTGCTTGTAGATAATTGCGCTAACTATGAAATGAATTATAGCATTACAAAGTGTAAACAGTCCTAAAAGCTGCTTTCCTGTTTCATGATTGTCTAAGATGGAAAAGCCGATTCCATAAAAAATAAACGAATTCGATAGAAGCAAACGAATATCGGTCATGTCAAACTTCTCTTTTTGAATCAGTTTATAAGACAAAAATGTTAAGTAAAATATGGAAAAGAATACGCTTAGAAAGATGAGTGCTAATTCAAAATGCTCATTGGTTTTATACTCTGTGGTGTACCATGTGAAATAAATGAGCCAAGTTAAACCAAACGATGCATAATAAAGTGACTTCCAATACTTTTTAAATGCAAGGACAAGAATTCCGAAGTTGATAATTGCCATATAAGAAAACAATACAGCAACTTGCCCAGAGCCATCACTTAACAGAAACGGTACCGCATAAGCTCCAACTAATCCAATATGAGCAATGACTTGCCTATTGTAATTGATGGCTGCCACGACCGTAAATGAGGTAAAAACAACCATAAGAGCAAATGCAAAGACTTGCGGAATTAAAACATAAAAACTATATGTCGCAAACGTGGTAAAATACATAATTGCAATTGCGCCACTGACAAGTACAGCGCTGTAGCTTTCATATTTTTCTTTCAATTTTATTCCAAATCCCAAAAGTCCAATTGCGACTAAATAACCCAAAATGATTCTAGTAAGCGGACTAATTAAATCATGTTCAATGGAATATTTTGCTCCAATTGCAACACCAATAATGGTAATGGCAATTCCAATTTTATTGATGAGATTTTCACCGATAAACTTTTCAAGATCAAGACTCTTTTTTGGAGATTTCGTTTCAGACGAAGCAAAACTTTGCTGAAGTTGGATTTTTACCGTTTCGGAAGTCTCTTGATTTAATTTCGTTTCTCTTTCAATTTTAAAATCCGAAAACGTTGCATGACTCTCCTCTTTTATTTCTTCCTTTTCAGAAGATTCAACTGATTCTGTTAAATCAGTTATTTCTTTTGTTTCAGAACTTGTAAGGTTATGAATCTCAAAACTTAACTTGTTTATTTCTTTTGAAAAGTCTTCTTGTCTTTTTAAAAGAAGTTCAAGTTTCTCAAGAAGGAGATTAATTTTGTCTTGATTTGGATTCATGCTTTTACACAATTTGCAACATTATAGAATAACGGATTTGGCATATTTATACATGTCAATTTTTTAAATAATTAGAGTGAATTTAAACTAAAAGTTTGTCCTTACAAAAGAGATTGATTATTGATTAACAAATTAGATTTGATATTCTAGAAATTTTAATGAGTTGCATTATTTGTAATACTTTTAATCAATTCAGTTAAGTTTCCCTATCATTTTATACCAATATATTTACGATAAAATATCTATAGAATACCCACTAATGCTTTATCAATATGCAGAATTAATCTTCACCAACATTCTTAAAAATTTCCTTTTGTAGTTTTTCGCTAATCCAAACTTCCTTTTCAGTTAACTCATTTAATAATGGTCTTAACTCTTTAACAATACCTTCTTTTTTTGCTTTTATCAGAATTCCAATTGTACCAATAACTTTTAAATCAACATGTTTTGCATGAAACATTCCAAGTTTCTCATCAAAGATTATCAAATCTACATTTAATTCTGTTGCCAAAACTATTGCTTCGGCGTCTCCTGCATCAAGGTCTAAGAAATATTTAACAGTTTGTTTGTCTTGAATTTCAATGATATTTATCCAAGGAATTTTTGACAAATCTATGTAATAAAGTTTGGTTTTTCCTGCTTCTATTTCATTATAAACAGCTATTGGAATAGTAATCTGCCATATATCTACTTGAATAAATCAAGTCTGTTTACTATTAGAAATGAATTATAGGTCTATTATTTGAAACCACCTTAGGCATTAGTAATATCTTTACTTAAATCACTTAAATCAAATTGACTAAAAACAGAACTTTTATATTTTGCTAAGGTCTCTAAAAAATCTATTCGTGATAATCCTAAAACTTTTGCGGCAACTCCTGAAGATACTTTTCCAAGTTCATAAAGCTTTACCAACGAACTAGTTTTTATCTCTAATTCAAAGTCTTTTCCGTTTAGCCTTAATGTATTAGCTAAAGATTCTGGATATTCAATGGTTATCATTCTTTTCATTTAGCATTATCATTCTCAATATAATGAAAGCATTACAGTAAAATCAATATCCTTGACATCTCTATTAGGTTTTATGCCTTCCTTCAGTGATTAAAGGGCAATGGCACTTACCCCTTTCAGATAATATGGATCTTTTAATTCTTGCATCAGTTCATCTATACAATCAAATGATTCTTTGAAGTAAGGAATATTCACAAAATACGCCGACCAATTAATAACAGGAACCCGTTTGAATCTTAAATGTCTAGATCAGCACCTTTTTAATTATATACTTTGCAATTTCTAAAGACTCGTATTCGCTTGCCAACATTAATGCGTTCAGCCCTATTGTGTGATGTTTTTCAAATTAGGATTAGCCCTTTCCCTCCATTAGACTAATAATATTCAGATCATGTATAATTACTCCTAACGTTAGTAACTTAACTTCTGTTGAACCAAATGAATCAATATTTTGCTTATTGGTTGCATTTTCTAGTGATAAACTGTTCTTAGAATTTATGAATTGAACGATCTCTTGCACATTATATTCCGATTTTTTCTACTTATTTTGAACAGAACTTGCACAACTTGATGCATATAAAACGATTGTTATATACTTCACTAATACATTCATTGTTAACTCTTGTTAATGGAGGTTTGGCATAAATCGAATCACAAAAGAGACACATTAATAACATTATTCACAATTATTTATAGCCTTTATATTTTGCATACTATATTTTGCTTTCTTTATTAGTGCTCATAATGAAATCTGCAAGCATATATTTTTAATTCATTTTCTTCAATTTGATAAACAAGTCTATGTTCATTGCCGATTCTTCGAGACCAATATCCAGCCAAATCATATTTGAGTTGTTCGGGTTTTCCTGAACCCTCAAATGGTGTTCGTTGTATTTCCTTAATTAATATATTGATTTTTTTAACCATCTTATTGTCTATTTTTTGCCAATAAAGATAATCTTCCCAAGCGTGTTCACTGAAAGTCAGAATCATATTAATCTTCTAAATTGGGCTGAATTGTTTTCCCTACCTTCATTTGTTCAATTGATTCGAAAAGTCTGTTTGCATTTTTCTTTGAACTAAGTAGATGCATTGTCTCCATTATTGAATTGTATTCATCCAATGAAATCATAACGGTTCCTTTACCACTTTTTCTTTTGATAATCAATGTTTCGTTATCATCTTCAACACTATCTAAATAGCTTTTTAAGCTATTCCTAAATTCTGAGAAGTTTGCAGCTATCATATTTTTTACTTAAAGTTCATAATTATGTACAAATATACGTACTCATTTTGATTAAGACAATTTTTGGGGATTAAATTGTAAGAGATTAGTAACCATTTTCGAGTAAAGAATTATCAAGTATTGGTAAATAATAGATATTCTGTACTGTTAACCAATAATTACTCTAAAGCTAGCTCTACGGCCTTATCAAACAATTCATCTTTTCCAGCTCTGACACCTTCTATCGTTTTTTCGACATAAACAATTGGCAGAATTCCTATTGTGTGAAACTGTGATCCATCATGTTTTACAACTTTCTTTTTTAATTAGCTCACCAAAAGCAGGATTTTCTTCAAAAACGGCTTCCCCTTTTACTTTTTTAATCATTTCTTGATAAGCAATTTCAAGTGAATTTTTGCCTTCTTTTGGCTCTGCATTAGTTAAATCATGCGAATATCCTTTACTCGTTCCTATCCAACCGGTTTTGTCATTAAGTGGCTTTTCAAAATCGTTATTTGAAAGCTGAACTTCGATCCATTTTCCTTTTTCTTTGTAATAGACATGAACGTCGTCTAAAAGAAGCGCTCCTTTTCCCATTACATAACTTCCAATTGAAACACCAGAAGGATTATCGTCGACTTTTCCTGTGATTTCATATTGTTGCCACTGATTACTTTTTATTGGATTTGCACCCATATTTTCAAAAAAGCCTAAAGATTTATCCGCTTTATTTACTCTAAACCATAAATGACCTGTTCCTTTTGTTCCTTCTTTGAGCTTGACCCAAGCCGAATATTAAACTTCCTCCCAACTAATTTCTTATGTTCTAATGCTAAAGTAAGATTCCCGTAACTACTCGATTCATCAATCTCAGAAAAACCATTAACACGAACACTTTTATAAACATAATTCTTATAACTCATGTCTTTCGAAACACCTTCATGTTACCAAAACGTATTTTGTAAATCACTTGTGTCTTTTGGTGTGATGGAACTCAAATCATAAACTTGCTTCGAATCAGAAAAAACGACACTTGGAGCAATGGGCTGAAATAAACGGTTTAGTGTTTTGATAAGTTCAGCTTTGTTTTTAGTCTTCAGAACCTGCTCTGATCCATAAGCTGCAAACTGATTCCAATCCATTTTGGATGCTTCATCACTCGGGTGAAAATATTTTACGTAACCGTACGCTTTTGCAAAGGTTTTTAATTTGTTAAATTCGTCAAGTTGCTGATTACAAGTTGTGAAAAGTGTGAAGATAGCACCAATTAGAAGGATAGTTTTTTCATTATTTTTTGATTACAGTTGAGTTTAAAAGCAGATAATTTTTTTTGTATTTTGAATTCAATTGCACTTAAACTTCATAAATCAGAATAGTTCAGCAATTAAACAATCTTCTTTTTTACATAACAAGTAAAGCTTTTAACTTTGCAAAAAAGATTTACTTAATTATTTCTTTGTAATCATTTTTACCCCAATCCCAGTTTTTAATACAGAAAAAAAGTCAAGGAATCAGCCCTTGACTTTTTTTATAAAACTTTTTTGATTTATCAGATAAATCTATTTCCTAGTATTAAATCTCCAAGAAACTCCAACACTTACAAAATTGTCATTAGAAATTTCTGATAAGCCAATTCCACCAGAAACATCAAATTGTAAATCGTTTCCAACTAAATAGGTTAATCCAGCTTAAAATCGATGATCTGAAACACTATTCTCTGGAACAAACCCATAGATTTCAACATAAGCACAAATGCTATTAAACAAATTTCTTGCTAATGATAACGTATAGATTGCGGTTGCATCTGTTGTGGCTCCATCCCATTCTGCACCAAAATTATAACTTAATGCAAATTCATTTGGTAAAGAATTAGCAAAAGTAAATCGGAATTGTGGATTTATGGATTGTGCTCTAAAGGCTTTCTCTCCTGTTTTCAGAAATAAATGACCAATAATGGCTGTTTCTGGAATCCAACCGCTTTCTTTTGCAATTGTGATTTTTGCTCCAAAACCAAACGGACTTAAACCTTTTGCAACTTCAGTATCATTTACATAATAGCCTAAATAATCTTGAAGTAAACGAAGTTCGATCGACTCAGAAATACCATATCTAATTAAAGTTGTATTGTAAACAAATTCATATTCGTTTGCATTCGCATTATCAACAAATGCACCTGCTTCAATTTGTAACCAACCTACAGGTACTAAATAAGATGCTTCCGTCATATCGGGACGATCTGTAATAATTGATTCCTGTGCAAATACATTTCCTGCCAAAAATAGCGTTGTTGCTACACATAGTAATAGAAAATTCCCATTTTTCATTCGTAGTATTCTCCTTAGTAATAATATTAATCAAGTACTTCTTAAAGATCTAATGTGGCATCTTTGATTCTAACTGCTTGTTCAGTCAACTCTTTAACTTAACTTGAAGTCTCCTCAGCGGCTGCCGCAGATTGTTAAATAGTACCCTCAATTGATTTAATGGTCGAGGTAAATTCTTTGAGATTAGACTTTTGTTCGGTAAAACGGTCATTTATGACAATAAGCTCTTTTTCTACTTTACTTATTTGAACTGCATTCCCATTTAATGATTCAGCAACCTCAGAACTTAAATCAACACTTTCGTGATGTTGCTGTTGAGATTCAACAATGCGTGCTTCAATTTCTTTTAATGTTTCTGTCGTTCGAATTGAGAGCCTAAGGTCTTCATCGGCAACAACCGCAAAACCTAAACCCTACTGTCCAACTATTTCTACTTCCACTGATGCATTTAAAGCTAATAAATTCGTTTGAACCGAAACCTTATCTAGTTTTTTAGTATTGATGACATTTTATGACTTGATTCATTTAACTCTGTCTTTACTTTTCTTAGCTTTTCAACCTGTATTTTGCTTTTATCCGACGAAATTCTGGTTTCTGTTCCAATTAATAATGAGGATTGAAGGTTCACCCTATTCTCATCTATTTGACTTACAATTTCAGAAATACTCGCAATCATTTCTTCAATAGCTGCAGCTTGTCTTGAAGCGCCATTTGCCAAATACTCCGATGTTTTATCTAACTGTTCTGCTACACTTATCGACTCCTCAATAATAATTTTCAGTGAGTCTATGAATTTGATGATTGGGTTCGGAATTTTTATTGCTAAACACAAATCTAATACCACTGATACAATTGCACCTAAAGCGATTAGTAAATAGGTAAACAGTTTTGTACATTATTACTTATCTCAGCCTTTAATTCAAGATTTTTTGCCAAAACGACCATTTTATCAGTCAGCTTACCTAAAGCTTCTTCTAATATATTAAATCGATTTTCAAAATCAGATTCTAAATTCTCATTTTCCTGAATTGCTCAAATCATCTCTGCCAATGATTTTGCAGATTTTCAATAAGTTCTTATTTCAACAATACTACTCGGAATAATGACTTTCAACTTATCATCAACTTGAGTGGACTAAATACGCTTATTTTTTTCGATAAGATTGATATGATCTTTTAAATCGTTTAAATCAGTTTCAAAAAATATTGATTTTCAATTCTTCAAAGTTGTAGAATGGCAATATCCCCTTTTAAACCTTCGTGCATCCTATCTATTATTCCAATTGCTCCTTGTAATTGAACAAAATTGGATGAGTTAGTCAAATTTGTATAAAGACTATTCGTTTCTTTTTGTAAGAAATAGGTATAGGTTAATGTAAACACTACAATAGATTATGCCGTTAGTAAACCTTTTTAAAAAAATATTCATAAGTAAGCTCTAAACACAACGATTAATGCTAATATCAAAATGTGGTGTACTTAATTTATTTCACAGAATAAGTTTTAAATATAGTTTGATAATTTGAGTCCACTCCAAAAAGTAGATGCTTTCGGTTTACACCCTTCCAAATCCTGCGAATTCTACGAATTCTACGAATATTTTGCTAATATTTTGTAAATGTCAGTTGTAATTAGCTAAATTCATCAAAAAAATAGATTCTTATTTAGTGTCGCAAAAGTGTAAATAAGAGCTAATCCATTAAAACTTATTGATTGTATAGTATTGTTTTTATTCTTCTAATGGAAGCAAATAATTCATTTAATATGATTTATTTAAAGTAACAGTTAATTCGAAAATACTACCAATAATTATACCGTTACACTATTGGGAAAGAAGCACAGAACGTACTACCTTGCCCAATCTCGCTTTCGAACCATAATTTTCCATTACTTTCTTCGACCAATTTTTTACACAGAATTAAACCTAAGCCATTAGATTCTTCTCCGCTTGTACCACTTCTCATTTTGATTGGATTATTTTCAAATAGAAGCTCTTTTAGTTCCTCTGGAATACCTATCCCAAAATCTTTTACACTGACTTGAACTTCGTCATTATTTCGACTTAGTATTATTTCAACACTAGCATTTGAATGACTGAACTTAATTGCATTATCGATTAAATTATTCAACACTCTCCAAATACTATCTCTATGAATTAAGACTTCTGCCTCAAAAACATCTAATTCAACATTTAACGTAATTTGTTTTTCATCCGCTTTAAACTTTGCGACTGAAACACTGTACTGAATAAGATCTTTCAAGTCAATTCTCTCTAAAGTCTTACTTGTTTCTAAAGACTGATTAAATAACAAATCTTCAATAATCTGAAGTGCGTCAGAACTTGTTTTGCCAATGATAGTAGCAATTTTCAATATATCATTTTTAGGTAAATCACTTTTCAATAAATCTGAGAAGCCTACTATTCCAGAAATTGGATTTCTTAAATCGTGAGCAACAACTTTTAAGAAATGTGCATTTTGTTCTATGCTTATTTCTAAATCCTTATACGATTGATTTAACTTCGTATTTGCCGTTTCCAATTTTAGAGAATTCTGTTTCTCAAAATTTAATTGTTTCACATATTGCCAAATGATAATTAATAATAAGACTACCCCTATAAGTACACTTCCAAGAATGGTGTTTTTAATACTATTCGTTTCTTGAAGTTGTTTTAAATTCGAACTTCTCTCGTTTAAAATGAAGTTTTGTTTAATATCTACCGTGTTCCATTTTGTTAATCTTGAGCGGAGTACCTCATGTTGCTTAAAATAATTTAAGTGTGCCTTATATGCTTTTTCAAAATCATTTAATTTATCATAATATTTCCAGTTAATTTTAGACAATCGAAGATTATACTCTGGAATTTCCGTTATCTTTGATTCTAGTGATACTATATCGATAAGTTCTTTTGCCTTCGTTAATTTTCCTGTTTCAATATATAAATTAGCCAGTTTGATTTTCGTTAGTAAGGCATCTAAATAATTTTTACGCCTCGATATATTAATATCAATGCTCGTTATGTAAAGCGACTCTGCAACGGAGAAATTTCCTTTTTCAAAATAAACTTGCCCCAAATTACCATTTACAACTCCCTTTGCAACTTCAATAAAGCTTGAATCAACAATTCCAACATATCTGGGATTGGTAATACTACTTAAAGCTCGTTCAAAATAATACTTTGCACTATCTAGTTCATTTAGTTTTTGATACGATAAACCAATGTTATTATTTAGTTTTTGGAAAAAGTAAAATTGAAGATTTTTATCCATTGTACATAATTCTCTTCGCTTAAGTGTTTCTTTAAAATAAAATATCGCGTCAAGATAATGATGCTGAGAATACAATAAATACCCAACTTCTTCCTCAAATTCCGAATCATAACAATCACTCAAAGCTTTTCTTGAAAATTGTCTTGCCTGATCATAATAATCTAAGCCTTCATAATAATTACCAATATTAATTAAGGAATTCCCCTTAAGAACTAGAGCTAAAAAATACTGTTTAGGATAATCCTCTTTCAAAGTAGCAATGGCATTTAAGGTTGAATCTGCATAAATAAACGCTTCTGAAACCATGCCTTTTCTATTATTTGTCAGATTTGCTTTAATCACATTCCTAACATAAATAGTTAAGGCTTTTGATTCTAAATTTCCATTTTGGACAACACTATCTACAGATTGCATTGCTTTTTCAAAAGAATTATCCCTATAAATTTCCCCTATTTTTTCATTTAAAAGCCTTATTTCCGCTTTTGAATGTTCAATGTCTTGATTAGTTGAACAGGAAGAAAAAAGGAATTGTAATAGGAATAACGTAAAGAGTACACTAAATGAATTACAAATATTCTCCTTCAAAAACACTATTTTTATTTCTATTACAATAGAAAAAGTTGCTATCTTGCTTAATAAGGTCATTCTTAAAATTTACTATAAATGGGTAAATTACATTTTTTTTCTAAAATTCGCTCTAAACTTATATTAATAAATTAATAATATTATAACTAAAAGAATTTTACATCGTTTAAGCCCATTCTTTAAATCTAAACTCAAATTCGGACTTAGACCTTTTGTATAGTTTATTATTTTTTAAAAAAGGTTCAATTTTGCAAAAAAAATAAAAACAATAGCTTATGAGCAAATATTTTTATTATTTCACGTTCGTCATTTCGTCATGCTGGGCTCTGACCCAGCGTCTCAGCCTTAGAACTTACTGCTTATGGCGTAAAAAGATATAGAACAGAGATAGCACTTCATGGTTCTTCGAATCGTATCGGGGCACGGGATGACCTTTTTTGTAAAAACGATAGAAGTTTGTTTAGAAACGAAGTCCGATTTTGAGTGACTGAAGTATATTTGAGTGAACTGCGAAAAGTTGTGTTTAGCAAACTATTCGGCGGATTCTTAGTATTTAGAGGGGTGCAAATCGACAGAATCGACTTTTTGGAGTGGGTACCTATCTATAATAAAAAATTTAAGAATTTGAAGCGGTTTCAGCCGATATGACTTAAGCTCTGAGCAGTTAAAAGAATCTTCCGTTTTATGCTGGTATTAATTTAGTTGATGAACTAAATTCTGAACCATTTTAAAAATCAAACTTAAGAATTCAGAATTTTAAAGGTAGATCTCTCCTTTTCCAATTCATTCACTTTTCTTCTGGTAAATAAGTACTTGACTCAACTCTGGTTGATACCGAAGGCACTGAGATGTGATTCGTAAAACTACGCAGTGAGATGACGATTTACTGTAAAAAAAGCCCCCTGATATTAGTTGGGAGCTTTTTAAATTTCACTTAACTACAATATTTACAATACGTTTTGGCACAAATACTTCTTTAACTATTTGCACTCCATCAAGATATTTCGAAACACCTTCTACTGTTTTTACAGCACTTAAGACTTTTTCTTTATCCGTAGCATCTGCCATAGCAATTTTTAATTCGCCACGAAGTTTTCCGTTAACTTGAATTCCATACGTGAATTCATCATCAACCAAATAACTTTCGTCATAGTTTGGCCATTCTGTATAGGACAATTCTGTATTGACTTGCATTTTTTCCCACACTTCTTCGGCCAAGTGCGGAGCAAACGGATTCAAGATTTGAGCATATTGTCTCATGACACTCAATGGTTTAACTTCCCATTTTGATGCATCATTAATGAAAACCATCATTGCTGAAATAGCCGTATTGAACTTAAATCCTTCAATATCTTCCGTTACTTTTTTGATAACAGTATGAATCGATTTCAATTGCTCTTTGCTTGCTTCTACATCTTGAATCGAAGAATCCAAAGGATTTGCCTCATCATCTTCATTCACAAATAAACGATACGAACGCTTCAAAAAACGAAAAACGCCTTCAACGCCACGCATTGACCACGGTTTTACTTGCTCCAAAGGTCCCATGAACATTTCGTACAAACGCAAAGCATCGGCGCCATACTGGGAAATTACATCATCTGGATTTATGACATTTCCTCGTGATTTTGACATTTTGTGCGATTTAGCTTCTACGGCGAAATTTGTTCCTTTTAGATAGAAGAGATCCCCCTTTTTCTCTACTTCGTCTTCTGCAACTTTATGCGTGCTAAGACTTTCGGTAGATTCTAATCCTTTTGCAGAAATAAGTTCTCCAGCTTCATTTTTGAACGCTGTGAATTCCATTTCACCAAGAATCATCCCTTGGTTTATCAATTTTTTGAAGGGTTCGTTTGTGGAAACAATTCCTGCATCAAATAATACTTTATGCCAAAAACGTGCATATAATAAGTGAAGAACCGCATGCTCTGCCCCACCGACATATAAATCGACTGGCATCCAATATTTTTCTAAATCAGGATTAACGGGACCGCCAATGTAATTTGGACTGATGTAACGTAAATAATACCAACAACTTCCAGCCCATTGTGGCATCGTATTGGTTTCACGTAATCCTTCTTTTCCTGTTTCTGAATCGGTGACTTTTAACCAATCTGTTGCATTTGCAAGTGGCGGCTCACCGTTTCCAGCAGGTTCGTACGATTCTACTTTTGGTAAATGAATTGGCAAATGTTCTTCTGAAAGAGCAATCGGAGTTCCATCAACATGAATAATTGGGAAAGGTTCACCCCAATAACGCTGACGAGAGAACAACCAATCTCTCAAACGATAATTGATACTTTTTTGACCTAAGCCTTTGCTTTCCAACCAATTAATAATCGTTTCTTTAGCTTCAGGAACTTTTAATCCATTCAAACTTACTTCTGAATTCGCAGAATTAATCGCCACACCATGCTGATTATCCGTATAAGCTGACTCTTCAATATTTCCACCGGAAACAACTTCAACGATTTCAATATTGAATTTTTTTGCAAATTCCCAGTCGCGTTCGTCATGACCAGGAACCGCCATAATCGCACCTGTTCCATAACCCAACAACACATAATCGGCAATCCAAATTGGAATTTGTTTTCCATTTGTTGGATTGATGGCATAAGCGCCTGTAAAAACACCGGTTTTAATTTTCGCCATTTCAGTCCGATCTAATTCAGACTTCGTGGAAGCTTCTTCTTTATATTTTTCTACTGCTTCTTTGTTTTCAGCTGTTGTGATCACCTCAACTAAAGGATGCTCAGGTGACAAAACCATGTAGGTTGCACCAAACAAAGTATCAGGACGTGTGGTGAAAACTCTAATATTTGCTTGAAAATTTTCCACAGCAAAATCCACTTCTGCACCAATCGATTTACCAATCCAATTGCGTTGCATTTCTTTGATGGATTCTGGCCAATCTAAATCTTCCAACTCGGTTAATAAGCGTTCTGCATAAGCGGTGATGCGTAACATCCATTGGCGCATTGGTTTACGGATTACTGGAAATCCACCAACTTCACTTTTTCCATCAATAACTTCTTCGTTTGCTAAAACGGTTCCTAAAGCAGGACACCAGTTTACAGGTGCAAAAGACTCATAAGCCAAACCACGTTTATGCAACTGCAAGAAAATCCATTGGGTCCACTTGAAATAATCAGGATCCGTTGTATTTACTTCACGATCCCAATCATACGAAAAACCGATAGCTTGCAATTGCATACGAAAGCGATCGATGTTTTTTGCTGTAGTTTCAGCCGGATGCGTTCCTGTTTTGATGGCGTATTGCTCAGCAGGCAAACCGAATGCGTCCCAACCGATTGGATGAAGCACATTAAAACCGTTCATTCTTTTGTAACGTGCAATAATATCAGTAGCAGTATAACCTTCTGGGTGACCAACATGAAGCCCTGCCCCACTTGGATACGGAAACATATCGAGAACATAATATTTCGGCTTTGTTCTGTCCGATTCGTCCGTTTTGAAAATCTTGTTATTTACCCAATGATGTTGCCATTTCGGCTCAATTTGCGCAGGATTATAAGTGCTCATAGAAAAAGAATGAATTCAAAAAGTTTAAAATTTCGCCGAAATATACGGGATATCTAACTCAAACTTGATGAAAAAGCTTTGGGGTGAAATTGTTCTATTGACTTCACTTTAATTTAAATGCTAAAGACATAATTTCTCTTTGAACCCGAGGAATTCCAATTTCAACCGCTTCATTTTCCCAATTTGAAACGCAATCCAGCACTTCTCCTAAAATAAGTACCATTTCTGATTTGTTTAAATTGAAATATTCTCCAACTGATTTTACAAGTTCAAAATCTAAAGCATTTGATTCCAAATTGATATTTAGAGCTAAGCCATTTTTATCAATTGATGGATTCATATCGTATACTGGTGACAATCGCCAACCTTTATCTGACAAGATAAATCCATGATTCCTTAAATGATCATCCGTATTTGAAATCGCAATAGTAAACACAATACGACGCTAAAGTTTCTTCAAATCCGTTTCAGGTGAAGCTCCATGAAATTGAATAAACTCTGCTAATTCAAGATAACTAGCCGGTTGATTTCTTAACTCCATTTCCACATGTCCCGTCATTGTCATTGCTGAAGCGAAATGAACTCTATCTGCACCTTCCCGATCAAATCGCTTTGAAAAAAACGTGTGATGCCGTTCTGATAGTTTCTCCATACGAGCCATTGGAACTTGTATTCCAGCATCTTTTGCTAATTTCCATGCTAAATACTCCCAAGCACCTTAGTCTATAGTATCTAAACGGGATGGAAATTTTGCTATCCATAAATCTCCGTTTTCATCAATAACTGTGGATTTAGGACGCGTACCTCCTAGTGATGAACCTGGCGCCAATAAGATTTGCAACCATTTTCGAACTGATTCAATATCATCTTCTGTTTCAACCATGCGTACTGCGAATTCAAGCTCTCGAACAGTTGCAATTGGAGGAATTGAATGAAGAACATCATTATCTAAAAAGGGTCCTTCTTCATCTAATTTGAACCGTAATCCACTCATTCTTGATTCTTCATAAACACCCAATAGAAAATCGAGTTCAGTTAAGCGTTTTGGAGTTTTTCCAGATTCTTGTAAAAGTACGTCTCTTTTTTTCAAGAGTGTTCTTCCCCAAGTATATGGCATAGAATCCCCAAAAAGTCCAAAATTAGTTTTTTGACCCGCGACAAATTGGTTTCCTGTAAAACTCATTAAATCAGGATCAAGAAATACATTAGGATTTTGCTTTAACCAATTCTTTTCAAAATTGAAGCTCCAAAAAATGCTTCCACGAACTTCCTGTGCTGATAAAACACCAATTTTTATAGGTTCTTTCATTCCAAACCAATGTGCATAAACCAATACATCTGTTTTTACCGCAGTCATACTTATAGTTCTAAATCTTGCAATTTCCGCCCGAGCTCATCATCTGCTGCTATCTTTAAAAAATCTTCATGCAAGCTTAGTACACGCAAAACATTAAAGTACGAACCGATTGCAACAGACTCTTTTCCTTGTTCAATGTAATATAAAGTCGTTCTATCTATACCTGCTCGCTCCGCAACTTGAGAAGTTGTGAGTTTTCGTCGTTTGCGTGCTAACTTTATATTTTGCCCTAATTGTTCGAAATATTTTCGATGTTGAGGGAATATTTTTTGCTTCTTATTTTTCATAATGTTGTTTATTTTCAACAAATTTAATGAGTCGTTCCTTACCAAGCCACTTTTTGAGTCAACAATAGGAATTGAGAGAGCCAATAGAACAGACCATCCCAAAGCGAAAAAGTTTTTTCAGCACAGAATCTCATGAATTTCTTCAGATTCCATGCACATGCAGCAAAGAAAGCATTTACTTGAGGCGCATCTGGCCCATGTAGATAATTTTGTTCCATTCTGTGGTCTGTTTTCAGGTGTCCTATGATTGGCTCTATACTTG